>Ga0247727_10001936_pt1 | contig 47947 bp, 61 predicted proteins | sample WisWelCaveWW1625_FD_202498 | JGI IMG/M metagenome (GOLD analysis project Ga0247727, IMG submission 202498) | Biofilm microbial communities from Wishing Well Cave, Virginia, United States - WW16-25 | ecosystem: Environmental > Aquatic > Deep subsurface > Groundwater > Cave microbial mat | place...
CTCGAATCTGCAAAGGGTTAGGACTCAATACAGATTTTGTGTTGACACGGCGGAGGGAAAGCCGATACCCTTGGAAGCGATGCCGAGATACCTGACCACCGAAGAAGTCGCTGCGACCCACGGGTGTACCGTCGTGACCATCACGCGCAACGCCATGATACGCGGCATCAAGCCGACGAAGAAGATCGGCTGCAACTACCTGTGGCGAACCGAGGACGTGCAGCAGCTCAAGCCGGGCACCCCCGGCAGAAAGAAGAAGACCTCACGTGTGTGAAGATTGCGATTGGAGATCGGCCATCACGCTTGCCGACGTGGCCAAGAACATGACAACCTCACCGAACCTGATCACGGCGATTCGGGTCATTCGTGCTTCCATCACAATGCACGAGTGCACGACCCCAGAGCAGTGGCGCCGCCTAGAATCGCTGCGTGACGCTGTACTGGTGCACCACGACCCAGAATACATTGTTACCAGCGGCACAATCTTGGCACATGACGCGGGCGTGCCAACGTGAAAGTCACCTACCGCGAGCGATACCGCGAGTGCAATCCGGCGGCGATGAAGATTCGCCTGCTGGTCGGCCTGCTGGAATTGGCCGCCGACTATATCGCGGAACTGGGCAGCCCGAACATCGCCGAGGTCATTCGCAAAGCGATTGCAAGGGCGACGAAATGAGACTGGCCCACACCGTTTGACGTGGACACAACGACCGCCGTTTCCGGCGCGGCGACCGTTAGCAGAGCGACGACCAGACCAATGAAACCGCCTCTCTGGCAACATCAGCGCATCGGCATCGACCTGCTCTGCGAGCGGCCGGCGAACATGCTGGCTTACGACATGGGCACCGGGAAGTCACGAACGGTCATCGAAGCAATCCAAGACCTCAAGCTTCACCGCGTGCTCGTCGCCGCGCCCAAGACGGTCTGCGACGTGTGGCCGGAACAGTTCGCCCTCTGGCACGACTCCATGAACGTCTGCCTACTCAACCGCGGCGCGCTGCGAACCAGAATGTTCGAGCTCTTCCACGCCTGCGATCGCGGACTACCCACTGCCGTCATCGTCAACTACGACGCGCTCCATGGCGAGCTGGGCGACGACCTGGAAGAGTACGGCTGGGACATAATCGTCGCCGACGAATCCCACACTATCAAGTCGGCGTCGGCACAACGGTCCCGGTGGTTCAGTAAGATATACCGCAAAACGAAGCGGCGCGTGTGTTTGTCGGGCACGCCGATGCCGCACTCACCGCTCGACGTATACGGGCAGTACCGCTTCCTAGACCCCGGCATTTACGGGCTGAATTATCAAGCATTCCGCCACCGATACACCGTCTTCGTAGACCCAGAGCAGCGCAAGAAAGAAGCGAATGAACCGAAGAGAATGCTCCCGTGGAGCCCACCGCCGCCGCCGAGCTACGTCGCCTGCTACGCAGGCGAGACCGAAGATGCTCTTCGCGTCGTCGAGGGAAGTCCCAGGAACAAGAAAGCATTCAAGATTCCGGTGGGCTTCAAAGACCTTGACCACCTGAGCGCTAAATTCCATCGCCTCGCCCACGTCGTGCGCAAGGCCGACGTACTGGACCTGCCGCCGCGGATCGTTGAACACCGCATCGTCCAACTCGGTCCAGAAGCCCGGCGCGTCTATACGGCGCTGCGCGAGTCCCTAAAGGCGAAGATCGCCGACGGCACGATCACCGTCAACAACTGCCTGACGCAACTACTGAGGCTGCAACAGATCACCGGCGGCATCGTCGCCCTGGACGCCGGCGGCGTCCGTCGGGTGGACGACGTGAAGCGCGCGGCGCTGCGCGAGTTGTTCGACGACGTCGCTCGACCGGAGCACGTCGTCGTCTTCGCCCGCTTCCGCGCCGACCTCGACGCAATCGCCGAGGCAGCCGTGCAATCACTCCGGCCGTGCTACGAGCTCAGCGGCCGCCACGCCGCCGACCTGGACGTGTGGCGAACCCACCCCGGGGCCGTGCTCGCCGCGCAGATTCAGACCGGCGGGCAGGGCATCGACCTCACGGCATCGGCCTACGCCGTGTATTACTCCGTGGGATTCTCGCTCGCGGAGTATGAGCAATCAGCAGCGCGACTGGACCGACCAGGGCAGACGCGAAGCGTAACCTACACACACTTGATCGCGGAGGACACGATTGATGAAGTCATCTATCGGGCCATCGACAAACGTCGGGACCTTGTCGCCAGCATTATCGACGGACTACACCGAGGCCGGGATCATCTTGGCCCAGACAGGGAAGAAGTCGATCAGGGCGGAGACGCTGAATCGGCCACGCAACCATCTCGCCTCTTCGTTTGACCTCAAGCGCTACGCCCAGTTGGAAGCCGAGGAGGACCGGCTCGACGATCTCTTGAAAGACGTGAAGCAAGAGAAGGCGCGCATCGGCGCAAAGATGCAGGAGGAGTTCCTTGTGTTAGCCATCGACAAACTCACATGTCACGGTCGGACCTTCTTCTTGAGGCGGGACATCAGCGTGAAATCCAAGGGCGGTGACACGGCGGCCGTAGCCACGGCCCTGCGCAGAGCGCGGCTTGGCAGCATGATCGGCGTGAGCTGGCCGAGCTTCAAGGCGTGGTGTCGGGAGCGAATGTTTAACGAGACTATGGGCGACTGGGAAGCGAATCTAAACAAGCTCCCGCCGTCGATTCGCGCCGTCGTGGACGTGATCGAGTTCCACACATTCCAGAGTAGAAAGGCATGAACATGACTTGGAAAACGGTACAAGGAGGACAATGTGGGTAAAGGCAACCAGAAAGCAAATCAGATTGCGATCACCACCGTAATGGCGCCTCCGCCGGCGTACTTGTCGAAGTTCTGCGATGGAGCGGGGGTCAAGGAGCTTGAAACCACGGCGACGATCCCGCGGCTGCGCATCGTGCAGTCGATGAGCGACACGGAACTGAAGGACGCCTTCGGCGAGGGCGCCGTCATCTTGAAGGACGATGCCGAGCTCATCGCGGAGAAGGAGAAGCCGTTCTCGGCGATCCCGATCATCTACTACGAATCGTTCGAGCAGTGGCGCGACGTGAACGACGCCGCGAACGCGAGTCCGATTGTGGCGGCCACGATGAACCGGACGAGTGTGCTCGCCGACAGGGCCATGCAGCGCCTCATCGAGCCATACCCGGACAATGGCAAACTGTCATACTCGTATCGCCACTGCCTGAACCTGATCCTGCTGCTGCTGGACGCCAAGCACCGCGCCGGCGGGCAGTGCATCTACACATGGATGCGCGGCGAGTTCAAGCTCGGCACCGGCGTGGTCGGCTTTCTGCGTCGGCGATTGATGGTGGCCGCCAAGCCCGATGGAACGACGCCGCCCATCTTCTCGCTCGTCTTGTCCCTGCACAGCGAGCCGACCAAGAATCGCAAGAGCCAATCGTGGTACGTGTTGAACGTGGACCGCGACGCTGTGGGCGACAAGTGGTGGACGCCGGAAGCGCTCATGCCCGGCGTCCGCGACCTGTACCTCGCCGCCAAGGAGAGCCGCGATCACGGGCGTGTGGATGCGCCAACGGCGGAGGGTGCTGAAGGATGAAACCTCGTTTTTGCAAGTGTTGCGGAGAGGAACTGCCTTGCCGGAATAGGTGTGGCGCGAAGACGGCGGACGAGACAGAGTGCTTTGTGTTACTGCAATGACAGCATGGACGCAGCCGAATTCCTCGATCGCCTGTTCGGGCAATGGATCGGGCCGGAAGCGCGGTTGTCCCTCTTCACGCTTCCGGGCGGGCGCACGGCTTGGTTCGAGGACCCCGCTGCTGCGGCCGAGTACGCAGTGCGTTGCCGGGATCAGTTCAACGTCTACTTCGGCGTCGGCCTATACCGACCGGGGATCGTGGCTGGTCGAGGCGGCGCTGCCGACGTGGTGTGCGTGACGAGCATGTGGGCCGACGTGGACTACGGGCCAGGACACAAGACGACGGTGGCGCCGGACCTGGCGTCGGCACGGAGGATTCTGACGCGCGTCGCGTTGGGGGTGTCCTTGCTGGTCAACTCCGGCCGCGGCCTGCACCCCTATTGGCTGCTGGCGGAGCCGTGTACACCGCCGCGGGCAGAGGAGTTGGCGAAGCGGTGGAGCAGTAACATCGTCGCCCATGCCGACACGCTGGGGTGGTCCTGCGACAGCGTGGGCGACCTCGCCCGCGTGCTCCGCGTACCAGGAACATACAACCACAAGGACGGCGGGAAGGTTCTCGTCGAGGTCGTCGAGGCCAACGACGTGCTGTACTCCGAGGATGACGTTGAGGCAGCGCTGCCGGTCGCTTCGGTGGAGTCTATCGCAACCAGCCCCGTCTATTACCAAGGGCCGCTGTCGCTTGATATGGAGCCGCCGGCGGCCAAACTCTATCGTTTTTTGAGCGAGAATCCACGATTTAGGAAGACGCTGGACCACAAACGCGGCGCTGATCTTAAGTCGGCGAGCGAGTACGACCTGTCGCTGTGTACCCAAGCTCACCAAGCCGGATGGTCGGACGAGGAGTGCGTCGCATTGATGATCATGTGCCGCAAAATGCACGGGCTGAATCCAGAGAAACTCCTGCGCCGAGATTACGCACAGCGTACCGTCGCGCTGTCCCACCAAGCCGACGTGAACGTGATTGACATGCGCGAGTTGGAGTCGTTCTACGACGAGCCGGGCGGCTCAATGGTGTCGCCCGTTACTCCGCCGAGACCGAGCCCGGGATCGCCCGACGACACCCCCCTGAACAAACTCAGCCGTCTACTGGCCGCCGAACTGGGGGGATTCGTGCAGTACGGCCACGAGGATAGCCGTGTGTTCTACTGCTTCCGACTGGCCGACGGCCGCGCGGTCTACATCGCCAACGCCAGAATGCTCCTTGACTTCTCCGCCGTATCCGCTCGCTTCATCGAGGCCGTTCGCCGACCGATCCCCCACCACAAACCCGCCGTGTGGACCAAGATCGTCGAGCTGCTGCTGTCCATCGTCGAGGTCAACCGCGACGAGGAGTACACCCGCGCGGGCGATTGCCGCCGCTGGCTGACCGGCTACCTTCGCACCAACCAACCGCTGGCCGCCGACCAGAAGGGTTCGGCGCTGGAACGAAACTCACCCTACACATCGGACGGACTTCTGAACGTTCACCTACCGTCGGTACACCGTTGGGTGCGACTCGTCGGAATGGAAAGCGTCCCCGCCGTCGCCATAAGAGAGGCCTTTCGCGCAGCCGGACTCTCCCCCGCGCGCGTGACGGCGAGGACCGAGAACGGCGTCGTCTGTAGAACCTATTGGAGTGTGCCTTTAGATTCGACAGTAGCAAACGAGGTTTACGGCGTAATACCTTGTGATACCAATGTAATACTAGACAACGAGTCGTAAGTCTTTGATTTACAACGATGTAATACCGTAATGCCCGTAATACGCAAACTTTTTCTGAAAAACGAAAAGTAAAAAGGTCGCCGCATTACTGGGGTGCTAGATTATTCTACACATGACGCACAATCTACTGGTAACGCCGACGTTACAACTTTGTATCTTATAGGACACCCCAAAAGGTCAAGCAACGATTGAATTGTCCTATAAAATGTACAGTTTAGGCGTCTCCGTGCGTACACGGTGGCCGTCTGTAATACCGCCCACTTCGGTAGGCGACACAAGGACATGAAACTTCTAGGACGTTATCTGACCGTCGGCCCGCCCGGGACAGGCAAGACGACGTGGCTCGCTGCCCAGGTGGAGGCGTGCTCGTGCTACGGACAGCGTGTGTTGGTCTGCTCGCTGACCCGCGCGGCCAAGGCCGAGATCGTCGGCCGAGGTCTCATGGTCCCCGCGGAGGCCGTTGGGACGCTCCACGGGCACGCCTACGCCGCGATCGGGCGTCCGACCATGATTCAGGCCAAAGACGTCGCTGCGTGGAACGAGAGGTACCCCGTATTGCGCCTGGGTGGCACCCAGGCCGACGCCGACGACCCGTTCGTCGCGTCCCGGGAGACCGACGGCGACAAACTGCTGAACGCCTGGAACCTGGCGAGACACCGCCTCTTGATTCCACGCGGAACGCCACGGTACGCTGCGGACCATGAATCGAAAGCCCAACCACTGCGCAAGGTGCGAGAAGCCGGAGAATCTGCCGGGATCGGGGTTCTGTCGGGAGCACAAGGCGGAGTACATGAGGGATTGGCGCCTAACGAATCCACCAACGGACGCGCAACGAAAGCGCAACGCGACATACAAGAGGGAGTGGAGGCGTCGCAAGCGATCTCTCCCGACCTCCGCAACTTCGGCGTGAAGTGGGAGACGTGGAAGGCTGAGACCGGCCTAATCGACTTTGCCGACCAGATCGAACTGGCCATCGACGCTCCGGCGCCGGAGATAGACGTGATCCTGGTGGACGAGGCGCAGGACCTTTCGGCCCTGGAATGGCGGCTTGTTGAATCGTGGGCCGAGACTGCCGAGGCCCTTGTGATGGTCGGCGATGCTTGGCAGGCGCTCTACACCTGGCGCGGGGCCGACCCGTCTTGCCTCGCCCAACCATCCGGTTTCGCCGGCCACAAGGTTCTTGGTCAGTCATACAGATTATCGCCCGCCGTCTACAGCGTCGCTGTGAAGTGGGTGTCGATGCGCCTGTCGAGTTACGGGCCGGTCGAGTATCGGCCGACTGATCGGTGGGGGGACGGCGAGGTCCGCCCGATTGAGGCTTCCTGCCGGTTTCCAGAGCCTGCAGTTGACGAGGCGGAGCGCTTCGCTGACGCCGGCGAGTCCACCGTGTTCCTTGCGTCGTGCGCGTACATGCTGGCGCCGACCATCACCGTGCTCCGCCAACGAGGCCTGCCGTTTAGCAACCCGTGGCGGACGCACCGCGGCGCCTGGAACCCGCTGAGCCCGTCCCGCGACGGCGTCGGCGCCGCCAGTCGGCTGCTGTCGTTCCTGTCGGCCTACGACTTCGAATCCGAGGACGGGCATACCGTAGGTCGGCTGGCTCACTGGACGACGGCCTGCCCGGTGGCGGGGTTGATGCAGAAGGGCGGCCACCCGCGAATCGAGAAGGCGGCCGAGGAGAACCCCGGCGACGCCGCGGAACATTACGTCCGAACGTTGTTTCTGCCGGAGCGGATGGAGAACGTGTGGCGAATTCTGCGAGGCGAGATGCCGCTGGCCGAGGCGATCGCGTGGTTCTGCTCGTTCGTCCACGCAAAGTACGCCAAGGCGACGGACTACGCGGCGCGGGTGTTGAGCTTGCGCGGGTTCGCAGCGCTGCGCGAGCCGCCGCGGATTCACGTGGGGACGATCCACAGCTTAAAGGGGGGAGAGGCCGACAACGTGGTGCTGTACCCCGACCTCTCGCTCGCCGCGCAGCAGGAGTGGGACGGCCGGCCGGAGCAACGGGATAATGTCGTGCGGACGTTCTACGTCGGCCTGACGCGGGCGAGGAAGCGCGTGCTCCTCGCTCAGCAGGCAGGACCGTTCGCAGTGGAGATTCGGATCTGAAATAGCGAGATTCGCGCGAGCACTCAGGTGCGATCTCTGAGTAAACCCTTATCTATGAGAGGAGTTTTTGTGGCAAAGAACGAAACAAAGGTCAACACGAGGTCCGACACGGAATTGCCACCGGGGCAGGTGAGCATCGAGGACGCCGAGGGCAATCCGATCGACGATCGGGTGCGCCACGCCGACATCGAGAAGGTAGTCGGCCAGATCGATGAGCTTCGGCTTGCGATCGGCTCATTAAAAGGCGAAGAGGAAGAGCTTCGAGACAAGAAGCTCAAGGAGCTGATGCACAAATACGGGCTTGAGGCGTACAAGTGCAAGGACAGCCGTTTCGAGGTTGTTCTGGACTCTGAAGCCACCGAGATTTGTCGTGTTCTCGGTCTTCGGGGTCGCCCTCGAAAGGAACAGGAGTAAGAAAAATCTAAAGAATCGCCCTTGACGGGCCGTCATCGGCGGAGTAGACTACTTTCGTGAACCTCAACCATCCAGCGTCCGCTTCCGCCTGCCTGATGCTTCCTAAGTCGGGGTTCACGTTCCCTCTGCGGGTACTTCGGGCAGGCGGAAACGGAGCGCTCCGCCCACCGCGCGACGTGGAGGGCGCTGACGGCTGAGCAGCGAATACAGATTGATCCCTATCAGAAAAGGAGTGACGAAGTGAATTGGACGAAAGTATCGCCAACTGGCGACGTGGAAGCCGTTGATATCGCGGCCGCGGTCGTAGTCAAAGACGGCCGCGGCGGCCGTATTGTGCTGAACGACGGAACGCAGCAGGAACCGGCCGGCTTGCGAGACTTGCTGGTGAAATGGCGGCCAGAAGTTCGCGCACGGTTTCTTGCCGGATATCCGTCAACATCGATCAGCATGGCGGCCTACATGTTCGCCAACGCGATGACGGAGGACGCGCGTCTGATGTGGTGGTCCACGATGCTCGCTCGCATCGACCTCGCCCCCCCGCCATGTCCGCCGCTAGACCCGAATGTCATCCAAGCGTGGCCGTTGGCAAACGCGCTGGAGGAACACCTCGACAAGTTCACTGGCCTGACCAATGGGTGGCTCGTCCACGTCCCCACGCTGCCGGTGCCGTGGTTCGTGCCCGTCGGTGCCTTGGCCGACTTGGAAGATGACGGGGTTGTCGTATACGTCCCGCAGACGCCCCCAATTCCGCCACCGGCTCCTCCCATTCCACCCCCGCCGACCGAGCCGACGGCGACGTGGACTGACCTTGGCACTGCTACGTCGGGCACGGGTCATCCGGCAGTAGCGATCGTCGCAATGGATGGTGATCTGCTGCTGCTCTGCACGCGAGACGGTGGACCCGTGGGCCGCACTTGGTCGGTGCAGGCGCAGTCGCTAAGCCTTGGCTTCCCACTTTCCGCCGACAGCGTGGGCGGTCAGGTCAACGCCATTTACACGACCGGCGGGGTAGTGCAGATGTCTCTATACGCACACGGCGACGTGCAAGACTTCGACTCTGTTCCCAAGTCACTTCAACGCCGCGGCACGCCGATCAAGGGCACAGACACCAACGGTCGTTCCGTGCGGGCGCGGTCAGTGTTCCCGGCGGTTGGCGGCTTGATCTATACGTGCGGCGCGCTGACGCCGACGAAGGGATCGACCGGAGCAGCCGGCGGATACGCCAGCGTGTGCGAGGGGGGAGTACAATCAATCCTGTTCCTGTCTACCCCTGTGATCATCGGCGGCGGAATGATCGGGGGGGCGCCACGATTCGTCACCGCCCTGGGCACCATTTTGGACGCTTCGGGCGCCGTTCTCTACGACACTGGGATGACCGCTCTGCGCCGCGCCCTGGTAACGGAAACCTCGATTCACATCGCCGTCGGCGCGCACACGCTCGAAACCGTCGCCGAAGGCTATCGGGTGAGTGAGACGCCAGGCGCGATTCACAGCGTTGCTACTTTCGGTGACGCCGGCGCTCGCGAGTGGCCGCTGCCGAACGGGTATACGTGGCCGCTCCGGGGCGTCGGGTTGGAGCTGATGCCGTTGTTCGAGGGGCCGGGCAGCGTGTATGCCCTCCTGACGGTGGATCACGGCATTCTCGACGCCGACTACTCGCTCTGGCGGGTAAGCGACACGAGTCTGATCCACGTCATCGACCTGGGAGCGTGGCAGATGCTCGTCGCCTGTCGGTTCGGCGACAAGATCGCCGCGCTCGCCGTTAAGGATGGTGGGCACCACTTGGGGATCGTTGAGTGCTAGGGGGTGAAGTGAAGCAGTTGGTCTTGTCGTTGTTTCCTGGCATTGACCTGCTCGGCATAGCGTTCGAGCAGGAGGGCTTCTGCGTGGTGCGCGGCCCGGACGTGATCTTCGGCGGTGACATTCGCGGCTGGGACGTTCCGGCCGGGCGGTTCGACGGCGTGATCGGCGGTCCGCCGTGCCAGACATTCTCTCGGCTAGCGCACATGGTCCGTCAGAATGGGCATGAGCCGAAGTTCGGCAACCTCATCCCGGAGTTCGAGCGGGTCGTCTCCGAGGCTCGGCCGCAGTGGTTCGTGATGGAGGAAGTCCCCGACGCCCCGACGCCAACCGTAGACGCTTACGGCGTGCACTCGTTCCTGCTCAACAACCGCCAACTCGGCGAGCGACAGAACCGCGTCCGGCGGTGGTCGTTCGGCTGGCGCGGCGAACGTCGCGTGCTCGCCGTCGAGACAGTGGTGTTCGAGAACCAGGAGTATGAGTACGCGGCAACGGGTAGGGGGGACTTCATCAGGCGCGGACCGATGATCACCATCGGCGGAAGCGGGAGGCGTAAGAAAGATCGAATGAGCAGGATGGGGTACAGAAACAAGGCCGCGTTTCCAGCCCTGTGTGAGCAGCAGGGCTTGCCGTGTGGATTCGCCCTGCCTGATTTCACGGCGAGAGCTCGTTTGCAGGCAGTGGGCAATGGCGTCCCGCTGCCGATGGGTCGGGCGATCGCCAAGGCCGTCCGCCTAGCGAACGCTCCGCTGCTGAATCACAAGGGGGATCGTTGAAGTGCTGAGCCATCCGAAACCAGGTCAGCGAGTGCGAATCCACTACGCCAAACTGCGGGCGGCGTTGATGCCGTATCACGGCAAGATCGGCGTCGTACGGATCGAATCCCTGGCTCGTGGCCCGGGCCCCCGCCGAGGAAGGAGCAATGGGCGTGAGCGAAGAAACCAAGCCACTAACCGACGATGAGCTTGCGGAGACTCAGACAATGACCAACAAAGAACGAACCGAAGCCCTCAATGCGGCGATACGGACAAAGTTCGCCAGACTGCCGGACGAGACGTTAGACCGCATCCTAGACGACACCGCCAAACCGTGGACTTACGAGCACGTGTCACGCCCCCTCGTCGTCACTGGCCAGGACACATCCCGCTGCGAGTACGGAGCGGAGAGCTTCGCGCCCGTTGATCTGCGGCAGGTGATCCTTGCCGTGCTCGGTACGTGCGTCGTCGCTGGCATACTCTTACTCGTCGTAGTGTGGGAGGCAATACGATGATCAAGTTCGACGACGGCGATACGTGCAGGCCGACGCCATGATCCGCCGAGAAGCGGAAACGCGAAGGAGACAAAGCATGACCATCGCCAGACGCGATGACGGCTCCGACGACAATCGCCGCCTGGCTAAGGCGTGGCGAACAATAGCTGCGTTCTGGGCGGAATCGGCCAGAAGGTTGCCGGGAGACTCCGTCGTCGTCATTATGCCGAACGGCATCGCAAGGGGTCTGTGTTCTTCGATTACATACGCGGACCGAAACTGGACCATCGCATTACGTTGTAAGATGCAGCGCCAATTGCAGTGGTTTCATCCACCTCGGCTGCGAAAAGAATTGTGGTTCGGCCGGGATCGGCGTGGTGCTGAGGAACGAAGCTTGGTGGCCTGTTTCCTGGCAACAGGCAATGAAGCGGGCGTCTTCGGGCACGTGCAGCGAAAGCCGCCCGTGAAGCGCTACTCGCGTGCCTGATCCACCTTCGGGATGCGTGTTGGGGATGATCTGGATCAGCGCGATGGTTAAACTATGATGAACCTTCTCGCCATCGACCCAGGGAGCAAGACGACCGGCTACGCGATATTCGGCACTACCTGCCCACGCGCTGCCAGCAAACTGTCCGGCAAGTTGCGGCACATCGTCGCAGGGGCGTTGGTCGGCAAAGGCGGCGATCCATTCGATCGCGTTTCACAACAAATCGACGATTGGGGATACGGCGGCGGCATCGACGAGGTGGTAATAGAACACACCCCGGTTTCTCGGATCGGAGGAAACTTCCACGCCGCGCAGCACGTGGCCGTCGGGCGGTGGTACGAATACCTGCGGCAAGGTGTCTGCCCTCGAATCGTTATGGTCAACGCAAGAGCCTGGACGGGCGGCGTGCCGAAGGCTCAGCGGACTAGGTTGATCCACGCCCAGTACCCGGACCTGGATTGGTCGTCCGACCCCGGCGGCGACATGGCCGACGCGATCGGGCTTGGACTTTTCCGCTTGCACGAGCTTGACGTGCTTGCTAGGATGACGCCCGTGGTCACGGAGGCGAGGCGTGGAATCGAAGCGGAAGGACTGGCCGGGGATTGTCTTCGGCGTCGGAGCGACGATGATCATAGCGCTGCTCGGCTTCGCGGAGCGAGACCGAGCGCGGCGCGACGCGGAGTACAAAGCCGATCGTGAGGAGGCCACAATACGCCGTGAGCGAACGGCCGAGGCGTTGGCAGCGGTGAATCAGTCGCTTGCGGGCTTGACGGCGAGACTAGACGCCGATGACCGGCTAAGTCGTGTGCTTGAAAAACTGGACCGAACCCTGAACGCGATGGAGCAACGACCGTGAGACTGCTACCTCACAACGGCTGGCGACTCGTATTTCTTCTCGGTGTCGGATTGGTTGTTGCAATAGCCATCGTGCTCACGGTCATCCCGACCTTGAATCTCGCGGCGGGGAAAAAATACTGGCGTCCGATCATCGACAAACAGAGCGTGGGAATCGACGCGAACACAGCATCGATAAAAAAGCTCAACACTGAGGTGGTGAAGCTGACCGAACAAACGGCCGACATCAACAGGTTTCTTGGCCGCCCCGTGGAGAACGACGATGAGCAATAAGAACCCGCGCTTTCGACCAACAGAGTGCAAGTTTTGTCATCAGACGGTGTACTACGATTGTGTCGCCGATCGTCTTGTGAATAACGCAGACGACCCGAAATCGTACCACGTAGACACGTGCTCGCGCCGGAAGGGATTCTATCACGAATCCGCGATGAACAACGCCGAAGCGCCAAGAAGAGTGCGCAACGAAAAGATTTTTTAACGCGGCTCAGCCGCAGAAGGAGTACCCCGATGAAGCGATTGTTCTGTGTATTGATAGTTCCATTGGGCGCGTGCTTGACGGCGTGTGCAGGTTGGCCTGCCGACACCACGAAGGTCGTGCAGCATGTCCAAGCGGGGGACATTGCAGCGACGCACGTGGACTACACGCTGGTCAATCTCGCAATTCTGCCGGAGGGACACCCGCTGCGCGACACGGCGGTTCTGTTGCCGCTACACCCCGGGAGCAACGTGTCCCTCGTGATCCGCGACCCGGCGACGGGGGCGGCGATCGCGGAGTACCATTCGGATCGGTCGGCGGTCACGTCCGTCGCCTACGGCGGGGTAGAGTCGATCGACGAAGCCAAGTTCGCCTTCCAAGAGCGAATGTTCGAGCGAATCATGGATCGGATTGATTCTCTGCTGGATAGGTTCACGACTATGCTCGGCCCCGGCGGCGCGTTGGACCAGACACGACTACCACCCACGCCGGCCGAGCCGAAGAGCAGGTTCGACATCAACGCTCTACTGCCGCTGATCCCCGGCCTGGCGCCTGAGCAGAAGGCGTTCATCGAGGCGGCGCTGCAAGCTGCGAAGGAGCCGGAGCCGTGATGGTTTGCAAGGTAGGTGCCTGCGCCTGGATGAGCACTGATCCCTTGATGCACTACGGGTCGGCCGCGATGATCGAAGCGTGGCGCGATCTATATGACGACCACAAGGCGGACTGGTGCGAATGATGGACGCCCCACAGAGACCTGAGCCGCTCTTCCAAGCCATATGGGTATTGTGGGCGGTCGCGTTCGTGGCGATGGAGTTCTACTGCGCGGGTCGGCCGGAACGATGGGATACGCTGACCGAGACGACGTGCTGGTGGACGAGCTTGCACTGGACCTTCAAGATCGGCCTGAGCTTGTTCTGGTTATGGTTGGCGTTGCACATGCTCTCGCGGTACTGGGGGCGACCGATCCTGTGACAGACGGCGGCTTGAGGTCGTAAACTGACGATGGAATTGTCAAGGGCAATGTGCGGGTCTGGCTACCGACAAATGACGGGGATGGTTGCGGTCCCCTACACCGCAATGGGCCGTAGACCTACCGCAGCCCTAGCCAGGCTGCTTCAAGCCGCCTTCTTTTTGTCCACGACCGGCTGCACGGTCCACAACCACCACGACATTTACATCGGGTTCGGTAACGTGAGACAAGGGCCAGACAATGCGACCGGGCGCAGCGTCACGCCACCGACGGACGGTCCGTCGGCCGCCGCGCCCGATGATCTTCCGAATAGGCTTTACCCACTTGGCGGCGCGGTCGCTTTCCACCTCTTTCCCGGCCGCGCTGCCATCCCTTGATTGCAATCGGGGCCGACGATGGCGCGAAGAGGTACGGGCGTAAGTTTCGGGGCTAAAGCCCGCCAGGATGCCCCAGGCCAGTACGCGCCGGAGGCGCCCCACAGAATACGTCGATTGAATGGAGTAGTTGCCGCCAATGTCTGGCGCGGTTCTAAAAGTGGGGGCAGGCGGTGATCGCCAAGGAATCGCCACGGATGGCGGCCCACGAACCGCGCCGCTGTTGCAGTCGGGCTACGGACAGGCTGCGCCTGACCGGGGGCGAGTTGGATTCTCGCACGTGGCCCCAAGCTCCGGTCGGGCGAGAGTTCGACCGGAGCAATGTCGGATAGCTGGGGGCGTACCCCGGCGAGCGCCACACCGTCGCCCGTTCGTCTTAACCGTACCGGGCGGGCGACGGTGCTTAAAGGGGACGACCATGACGAGCATTCTGCCGTCTGGGGTAGATCGATGGCGAGCCAAGCGCAATGGGAAACGACGGTACGTAGGACAAATCATACGTTTCGGAAGTCCAAAACGAATGGTTATCGCAGAAGTGTACGGCAACACGCTTAGAGAAATGAGCCGCAGAAAACGTGCCGTTTGGGTAGCACTGAGAGATATTGAAGATGATCCACCCGGCCGACGTAATGATCTGTGATGTATACGACCCCGCTGGCAGTTGGGATTACGCCGTCGGGCAGCGACGGATTATCCGGTTCCGCGAGCGGAAACAGTACGCGCGCGTCGTCGCTATCGGCGAAGTCCGCGACGGGTGCACCGTCGAGCTCGACACCGGCGAGCACTATCACCTTGTGCGAGAGCGGAAGTGGAAGGAGTTAGTGGGATGATAAATTGGTGTAGAGCTTGCGACGGAAGAGGTCGCCTCTGGTCTCGACCGTGCGTAGCGTGCGAAAGACGACGAGTGCATGACTTCTGAATCCGCCGCCGTCCGCGAAGAGCTGCGCCGCCGAGCCGAGCACTCGGTCATCAACCTCGTAAAGCGCGTCGCGTCGTATAACTGCGCCTGTCACGCGGGCGGTAAGCCGGAAGCGAAGCGCATCTGCGCTGCGTGCGAAGCAGACATTGTCTGGACCCGCATCGTCGAATATCACCTACTCGGATACGAGCCGGGCAAGGTGGTAGAATGAGACTTGTACTCGACACACAATCTGCGAATGAGAGTCCTCCGCCTATTCAGCGACTCCGGTCGTGCCGCAAGTCGGCCGGGCGATAATCGTATTCGACGCTCCGCTATTGAACCAGCTATAATGTTGACGTGAGACGAGATGCCCAATCAGGGAGCAACGGACAGCCCAAGGGCAACAGAAAGGCCCGCAGCCGCAACGATCGCACGGCTGCCGAGGCGGACCTCCGCATGTCACACTACGCCAGCATCTCGGCGGCCGAGTGGGAAGACATGGGAGGGATCAACCAGATGCTACGCAAACGGCACGAGAAGCTGTACGGCGTTCCGATTGCAACGGCGACGATCAGTCTCGGCGCCGTCATTCGCTGGCTTCATTCGTTCCTGTCCGACCTATCCGCCGGCAAGCGAAGCTACAACAAGGAAGAGGACACCGAACTATCGAAGCTCCGCGGCGTCAAAACGAAGCTCGAAGAGCTCAAGCTGGAACGGGAGTTGGGTATGACCATCCCGCGCGAACAGGTCCACCACACGATCACTCGCGTCGCCTCCATTCTCCGCCGCTGCGGCGGGAAGCTGCGCGAGAAGTTCGGCGACGACGCCGCCGATATACTAAATGACGCACTGGACGAAATTGATGAGGAAGCCAAAGAATGATCCTGTTCAGAATTAGTTGGTTTAAAGGCGAACAAGAACATGGCATTGAAGACGCCAGCTCGACCAACGAAGAAGAGGCCGCGGAGGAAACCAGAGCAATACTAGGCAACAAAGCCCCCCCCGTGGTGTGTGTTGAGCGCATAGACCGAGACATCTTAGATTACTACGATGCGCAGGCAGTGTGCGTTCCAGGAGTGCGAGGGTTGCTGGACCCTTTGCCTCCACCCTTCGCCTCCGCAAGTTGAGTCGGACGATTATGAGAGTCCTGTCTCTATTCGGCAGCATTGGTGGCCTGGACCTCGGCCTCGAATGGGCAGGGATGACGACGGTCGGGCAGGTGGAGATCAACCCCATCCGCCGCGAGTGGCTCGAAGATCACTGGCCAGGGCTGTGGCGGTGGGACGACATTACGACGCTGAACCCCGCCGATTGTCCGGCGTGCGACCTGATCGCTGGGGGCTTCCCCTGCCAGGACGTGAGCTGCGCGGGCAAGGGCGCCGGACTGGACGGCGAAAGGTCTGGGCTGTGGCGTGAAATGCGACGAATCATCGACACTGTTCGACCCCGTTGGATCGTTGCTGAGAACGTCCCTGCTATCCGCACTCGCGGAGCTGACCGCGTCATCGGCGATCTGGAAGCACTCGGTTACGCCGTCTGGCCGCTCGTGGTGGGTGCTGACGACGTTGGGGCGCCGCACAGGCGGAAGCGGGTCTTCTTTGTGGCCCACGGCGAACTGCATGGACGGCGAGCGTGCGGCGGAGTCGAAGGCGACCAAGGACTCGCGGGGCAGCGGGGGCGTGAACCTGCGGGAAGCGTGCAACTGGCCGGAGGCGTTGGGCACGCTGACGGGTGTGGCAAGATGGGCGACGCCGACGAAGATGGACGGCGGGGCGATCTCTCGCGGGGGAGACCGCAAGTCGGAACTGCTGCTCGGTGGCCAAGTCCACCAAGGTGCGAACAGCACGAATGGGAAGCCCCGCGGCTCACTCAATTTCGAGTGGGTGAGCCAACTTCAGGGTCTCCCGCGCGACTGGTTGATATCGTCCAACAGTGTACTGATTGGGACGATGCTCAAGCCCAGGCGTGGGCGTCGCGGAACAAAGTGAGGATCGACCGCGCGCACAACCGCGAAGCTCTCCGCGCTTTGGACGATTCGGTCGTCCCCCAAGTCGCCTACGTGATCGGCCGGGCGATACTGGCCGTGGAAGGTAAACCGTGATCCTCTTCGGGCACGTACTAGACAACCTGGCGACGCTCCCGGAGCACAGCGCGCATTGCTGCGTCACGTCGCCGCCGTACTGGGGCCTGCGCGACTACAAGATCGAGCCGGTGACGTGGGGCGGCGACCCAAAGTGCGAGCACGAATGGGGGGAGGAGCACGGTAGGCGGATGCGCGACGTCCAGCACCTTGATCGATCGCCTGGCGGCGGCAAGAAGGCCAGCGGCACGAATCACAGCACTGCGGGCGGCTCCTTCTGCCGCTGCGGCGCATGGCGCGGGTCGCTCGGCTTGGAGCCGACGCCGGAGCTTTTCGTCGAGCACGTCGTCGAGGTCTTCCGCGCCGTCCGGCGCGTGCTGCGCGACGACGGCACGCTCTGGCTGAACCTGGGTGACTCCTACGGCTCTGGCACCGCGAAGGGACGACAGACGTCACAAACAGGGAAGCACGGCTACTGGGAGAATCCAGCCATCCACCTACGCAACGGCCTAGCGGCGAAGCAGTTGCTCGGTATCCCCTGGCGCGTCGCCTTCGCGTTACAAGCCGACGGCTGGTATCTGCGGAGCGATATCATCTGGGCCAAGGGCCGCTCAGGCGACATCGACGAGAGCGGGCCGGGCAACCCTATGCCGCAATCGACGAGGGACCGCCCAACATCGGCCCACGAACACGTGTTTCTACTGAGCAAGCGGCGACGGTACTTCTACGACGCCGAGGCGGTGCGGGAGAAGGCCGAGTATGGCCGAAGCGTCGAAGTGGGAGCGCTTCCCGGGGGCAGGGCAGAGAAAGCTGGCGTAGTCGAACGTACCGTATCTCGAACGATTCCAGGGGACGGCAACTCCCGCAATCTCCGCGATGTATGGCTCATCAATCCGGCGGGCTTCCCCGGGAACCACTTCGCCACCTACCCCCTGAAGCTGGTCGAGCCGTGTATCAAGGCGGGCACGGGCGATCGCGGTTGCTGCCCGGCGTGCAGCGCGCCGTGGCGGCGGGTGGTGGAACGGACCCGCGTGCCAACGCGCTCAGGGACGAACACGAAGGTGCGGGCCCCGAGCGGTTGGGATCTCCGCGTGGGCGCACACGGCAGGAACGACTTCGACGGCCGCCGAGACTCCGCCGAGATCGGCAACCGGGACGAGTATCGACACATCACCAAAACGACGACGCTCGGCTGGAAGCCGTCCTGCAAGTGCGAGGCTGGTGACGCCGTTCCGTGCGTCGTCTTGGACCCGTTCCTTGGCGCAGGCACGACGGGGCTGGTCGCGCGGCGTCTGGGACGTAACTTCATCGGCATCGAGATCAACCCGAAGTACGCGACGATGGCAGAGAAGCGGATCGTCGAAGACGCCCCGCTGTTCAACGCCCCGGAGGTCCGCTGGGAGGCCCGCTTAAAGGCCCGCTTGAAGGCCCAGCAATGCTGACCCGTCCGATGTTGAACGACATTGTGGCCAAAGGAACTGATACGAAATCGAGGAAGAAGCGAAACGATGAAGGACCAATACTTGGGAGATGGCGTCTATGCGTCTTACGACGGATATCACGGTTAGCTTGACTTGCGCGAGCAAGACGACACGACGCGGATCGCGATGGAGCCGCCCGTAATAAACAGATTGCTTCGTTATATTGAGCAACTTCGACTCACCGTAAACCGTGCTGTAGTCGAGGCCGATTCCACGTGACCACCGCCCTCGCCGACCATCCCGCAATGCACGAAGAACTTCGTTGGCTTACCACCAACGCGAGGCCGCCAAAGCTGCGCAGTCTGCTTCAGTTCGCGGAAGAAGAGATCAGGCTGCCTCGCGGACCATACCGCGCCGAGCGCTTCCGAGGTCGCACACAGCCGTGGATGATCCTCGCATTTGACCTGCTCGACTCCATGTCTCAGAACGGATGGAAGCGCGCGTTCCTCGTCGGCCCGCCACAAAGCGCCAAGACCTTCATCATCGTCGTTTACACGCTACACTGCCTGTTCGAGCGTGGCGAGACGGTCATCTTCGCCGGCCGAGACATCGACATGTGCAAGGAGAAGTGGCGCAATGACCTCTCCCCGGTCATCAAGACCACACGATTCGAGGAGTACATGCCCGCGACGGGAAAAGGCAGCCGCGGCGGCGACACCGACGAGATCGCCTTTGAGAACGGCGCCAACCTGAAGTTCATGGGCGGCGCCGGCGGAACTATCCAGCAAGCCGCCTACACCGCCCGGTACGTCGTTTGCACGGAGATCGACAAGTGGCCGGCTGCGACCCCAGGCGAGGCCGACCCGCTCAGCCTGATAGAGAAACGCACAGACGCCTACGGCGACGCCGGTGTCATCATCGGCGAGTGCACCGTCACCGAGCCGCAGGGGCGAATTTGGAGCGAGTACGCGCGCGGCACGGCCACGAAGATCGTCGTCCCGTGCCAGCGTTGCGGAGAGTGGGTCAGCCCATCCCGCGATCACCTGCGCGGCTGGAACGACGCCATCGACGAGATTGAAGCCCGCCGCGCAGCCTTCCACTGCCCCGCGTGCGATACGCCGTGGACCGACCGGGATCGTTTCGAGGCCAACCACAAGTGCCGATTCGTTCATCGGCTGCGAACGTCAGACCACCAAGAAGTCACGCGAGCCGTTCACGGTCAGACGGACCACGCAGAAGTCTGGCAACATCTCACGAAAGACGGCGAAGTCGTTGGCGACGCCGTTCGAACGCGAACGCTCAGTTTCCGCTGGTCGGCGTTCAACAACATGTTCTGGGCGCAAGGGGCCATCGGACAGGACGAGTGGGCGGCGTCAAGGCGCAACGACGAGGACGAGGCCGCGAAAGACATGCTCCAAGGCCGATGGGCGATTCCGTACACGCCGCCGGAGATCGACCTGGCCGCGTTGAACCCGGACGCCCTCGAGCGCAAGTGCCTGCCATTCGGCCAAGGTTTCGTCCCGCCGTGGACCGACGTGCTCGCCGTCGGCATTGACCTGGGTCTGGACTACGGCCATGCCGTGACCGCCGCTTTCAGGCTCGACGGCACATCTCACGTCGTCAACTACGAGCGCATCGACGTACCAGGCCGCGACATCGGACCCGAACGCGGCATCAATGCAGCACTGGCCGCCTACAAAGACGTGTGCGACGCCGGCTGGTCGATGGAAGGCGGCTGCCGCAAGCCCGATGTCGTGGTTGTGGACTGCGGCTGGGAGACCGAGACGGTGTATCGGTCATGCCGGCCGCTCGGCTTCGTTCCTCTTATGGGCTGGGGCGCAGGCCAGTTCCTCAAGCAAAACCGCACCTACCGACACCCGTCGAAGACACAAGGCGCCGTCACCTGGCGGGGAGTCAACTGCCATCAGCGCAAGGTGACGCTCATCGGAGGAGGCGGATACTTCCGCATCGACGCCGACGCCGACTTCTGGAAATCGTGGGTTCACGCGAGGTTGGGGACTCCGATCGGACAGCCAACCTCCATGACCTTGTATCAGTGCGTGCCCGGCAAGGCGCGGCGAACGTTCGTGTTGCACCTGAGCGCCGAACGGAAAAGGCAAGCATGGATTCCAGGCCGGGGAACGGTTATCGTGTGGGAGAGCCTGCGGCGTGGGAATCACTACCTCGACGCCCTGTACTACGCAGCGTGCGGAGCGCACCTGCGCGGCGTTCGAGTGAGCGAGAATCCGATCTCGGCGGTGGCGCCGAAGGTCGAAGCGAGTGAAGAAGTAAAGGCCGCGGTCGAGACGATCCAGAGTAGGGCGTCACGGTCGTCCGCGAGCAGACCTTATATTTTGAGCGGGAGATGACGTGGCCAAGGATAGGCAAGACACGATTTCGCCAGTGATGGGAAACACGACATTGACGGGAGCAACGACGTCGTCATCGACCAAGATGACGATCGTCCCTTCCAGGTCCGGGATCATCAACGTCATGGTGACGATCCCCGTGAAGATCGCAGACGCCTTCCGGCCCATGCACGCGCCGGTGCTGAACTACAGGTGCCAACCGGGAGCGGAAGCGATCGCGTTGACCATGATGCAGCGAGGACTCCAAGACTCAGATTGCCGAACGGCGGTCAACGGCGAGTCCGGCGGAACGCGCACGATGTACCAGCGCACGGACGTGATGCGGTACATTCTCAATCAGGTGCTCGCCGACGACGCCATCGCGGAAGCAGTGAAGGAGGCGAACAAGTGAACGACGATGTCGTCAAGATGTTGGAGTGCATCCACGACAAAAACGCCAAAGCCGTTGCAGTAGTCCAAGCTGCCGGTGGAAGCGGCTTCCTCGTGGACCACACTATCGTCACCAACCGAATGCTCGCCGAGGTACTCCTGTGGATTGGATTAGACGAGGTAGCGCGGATGGAGCGCAAAATGGCGGCGTCGGTAAACTGAATCACTCACCGCATTGTCGGCGAGCCTCGTCTTCGGTTTTGACAACGCAGTCCAAGCAGATGTAAATGGGCGAGCAACAACTGCCCATCTGTTTAACCAGTGCAGCCGCGACCGCCTGATTGCAGAAAGAACAAGTCACAGTTCGTGCAACAGTCGCACGAGAGAGAGCCCCCAAAGCAACCTCCACGGCGCCCCCGCCAAAACGAGGATCGGCCGCTCTGGCAGCGTAGGCTCGCGCCAAGAGGGCATCATTCATGGCGCACAGTCTGGACCGGGCAATGTCCCATCCCACGCACACCCGAAGTAGAATGGTTCCTGCTCGGGCAAGTCCATTGGCGGGTAAAGACCGGTATCGTCGGTCGGACTGACTCTCATAGACGGATAAGCCAGCCACGAGAAACCGCCGTCAATAAGCGGCGGCGGATCAATCAGCGTAACGCACGGCGACCAGTTGATCGCCGCCGAGGGATAGTGCGTGTCCACCGGGTACGGATCAGTGTGCTGAGTGAAGACGAACAGCGTGCTCGACGGCTTGAAACCCGGCGGTAAGGTCTCGTCGTAGAAGTTCTCGATGCTGACCTCGGTCGCGAAGTCGTAGTGGGTTGCCGTGCCGGTCAACTGATACGTCACGCTCGGATAGTTGACGATCGGACCGGTCTGGCAACTTGCCCAGCGGTGTTGAGGGTAATACCTGGAAAAGAAGGCGTTGTTTTTAGACAGAATCAGACGAGCGCGATATCCGCCTTGTCCTCGCGGATCAATGAACGTGTACTTGTATCGCGGCTGCCCATTGAAGTACAGATACAGCGGACTCGGCATGTTGAAGAACGCGACCTGCCACGGCACGCGCTGATAGCCGTCCTCTCCGTAGCCGCCGGGCACGGCGTCGTAGCAAACACACTCGGGCTTCTGTCCGGCCGGTCCGGCGTCGGAGTCGAACGAGAAGCAGCTCGGCACGATGATCTGTGAACCAGAACCAGGACGCTCTAACGTCATCCAGAAATGATGCCCATTCTGTGCAGCGCGCTCCATCTGACCGCGATAAAGGACTTCTTCGCCACAACACCTAAGCGCGAACAGACGGTGATGTCCTGTATCCGTTTGCGGTTCACTGTGTGGATATAGATGGATGTCTCGATACAGTACGCCGGTCGGAGCACAGCACTTATCGCGCTGATCACCTACCCCCGACCAATAGAACGGCGTCCCCGGTATCCACCAATCAGGCAAACACGTTGCGGGAGGTGGTTCTGCAACCTCGACTCTGGCGCCGACGAATGGACGGAAGTAGCACGGTTCGTCGCCGGCAACGCCTATGGGAAGCATCGGCGATGGAACAGTCACCTCCATCAAGCTCCAGGAACCAGACATCCTGGAGCAATCTGCGTACCAGGAGCAAGGTTCGGACCCACATAAGGCGTCACCACGAACTTGAGAACAAGCTGGCCGCTTACGGTCTGCATTTCGTGGACCACGTCCAAGGCCGATAACGGCGAACCGTCCTTTGTATCCGTCGCTTGCGTTTTCTCCCTTAGAAACGTCGTATAGGAAGCCTTGGGCCAGGGAATCACGTCAATCTCAGAATCGGAGAACTGCCATTGTAGAAGATCAACGTCATACTTGACGGCCTTCACTTTTAAAGACTCGGCGCCCGGCGTGTCGGTAACGGCGGTCACGACAACGGCCGTACCGCCGCCCGCTCCACCCCGCGGCTTCGCCGCCGTGACCAACGTCGACCCCCCGCGGGCGCGAGAGTGGTACGACTCTCGCCGTCGCCGGGCCCCGTCGGCCAATGCTTCGGAGATCGTTCGATTCATTCCGCCCACCCCGCCTGGATCGTCGTGTTTCCGCCGCGACCCGCCCGCCATGTGACACCCGTAATCGGCCCGCCGACGTAGTGGATCACGCTGCGGTCCTTGATGACGCCGAGTATCTGCCCCAACAGTCCGTGCACCAAGGCGTAGCCCTTGAGCGAGATGTCGGCGCGGGAGCGATCGAAGCCGTATCGGGCAATCGCGCCGGCCATCGGCAGATACAGCTTTTCAACGTCGTTGCGAAGAATGAGCGACGAGCTGCCGGTGTACAAGGGGTCGCCCTCCGGGCTTACCCCCCAGATCGTGAACGGCGCAACGATCCAGACCTCGCAGTCAGGAACTTCGATCAACTTCTCACTGCGCACTTTGTCGTCGGCGACGAACTGAGCGACCAGCTCGATCCGTTGGTCGGTCTCGATGGCGATCGTGGCCGTCATGCCGACGTAGGAGAACTCCGCGGGAATGGTCGTGTTGCCGGTGAACACGTCCAAAGCGATTTCGTGGTTGATTCTGCCCGTGAGAACGACGCCCCAATCGTCGTTCGGAGTGCGGACGTGAACGCCCTTGACATCTCCACTCTGAGTTATCATGGCACCGGCGTCCATCCAAGGCCCCACGCCGTTCGGTTCGGCGGAGATGAGCACGAACGGAGCCTTGGACTCCGGGTTCACGCCGGCGGGGTTCTTGTTCACAATGTCATTGTTGGTGTACTCGTAGCCTTCCAACAGCGGAATCCAGTGCAGCGTGCGACGCACTTCGTTCTGGAATTGAGCTATCTCGACTTCCTGGAGCTCACCCAATTCGTTGAACACCGGAGCGAAGTGTTTCCTGTGAATGAAGTCAATGTTAAAGTCCACGGGGGCGCCGAACTTGCTGTATACGGCCGCGAACCGATCGGTCTGCCGAGCGGCGTCGAGTTCCTTCAGGGTTGCGCCGGGATCATCCAACGGCTCGGCATACTCTGCTTCCTGTTCAGGCGTCCATTTTTCTTCCAGGTCCAGTCCGTGATAGAGCGTCGTACAAGCCACGATCCGAGCGCCGACGACGCGAATGCGATCGAAGACGTTTCGCGACGACCGCGTAATCGTCGGCCGCTCTTCAACGTCGGCGCCGAGAACAAAGTCGGTCTGATTCGCGTTGGCCGGCAAGGTCTCGCCTTTCACCGTGATCTCGTTCGGCAAGATGGAGTAGACAAAGACCTCGAAGGAGTCCACCGGCGTCGATCCGGTTCCGAACACCGGCTTGACCATGAACTCCATCCCTATACCAGGATGGACCAAGCGACGAATCACGTCGTGCGCCGTTTCGACGTCTGCCATGCGCACGAAATCGCGCATGTCAAGCAAGGCGCCATAGGCGCCGCCCTCGCCGCCGAAGCTGAACTTTGGAAGAGCGTCGCCGTTCTTACACAAGCCGAGGACATAAACAATGAACTCACGCCGCGACCAGAACTCGCTGCTGGAAGATGCCTCATAGATGAATCTCTCAAACGTCGGATCGCCCGGCGCCGGCACGAGCACGCTTGACCGATTGCCCATGCGCAGGTGGCGCTCATCCACGAAGTTCATGTCCGGCACCCAGTCGATCTCCTGCTCGACCGCAGCCGTGGGCGACGGATCGCGTTGCACCAGCCACCGTGATCGCGAGATGTCGATCTTCCGCAAGAGGTGTGCGCCGTCGAATGCGATGAACCGCTGCCAGCCGGCGCCGCTTAGTGAGGCGTCGTCTTCCGCCACGGCGTTCGGATTGTCGATCTGCTCGTCGATGACACCCATCCAAACGGGGGTGATGACGCCGGCCTCGTCGAAGACGAACATCTTGATGTACCAGCCGGTGTAGTCCCGCGGCGAGCTAGCCCGAAACCCAGCCTCCCACTCTTTCTTCACTCCGCTTGCGGCCGCCGGCGGAATGCTGACGGCGGAAGAGTAGACCCGCCGAACGTGAAGTTCACCGATCTGATCACCACGCCCACTCCACGTACAGCTTTCGAGCTCGATGTAGGTGTCGTAGGTGCCCGACGACCCGCCGGCACCGTCGGCCCACGGATCGCTCCACTTCTCCCGAACCTGGAAAAGCGGGGCGAGCAGGCGCGGAACTGTCCCGGCCGCCGTTGGGGCGGGCGACGATGCTTGTCCCGATCCGGTTCCGGCACTCATTGCGGGAATCTACCGGGGAAACGATTGATCTGGGCCGGCGCCGACGGCCCCGTCGCGTCCGCCGTCGTCGTCAGCACCGTCGAGCCTTCGCTATACCGCTGTGTCACGCCATCCAGCCGCCGCGTCTGAACCCGCGCCTTCACGGTCGTTCCGTGGGCTTGCGCGGGCAGATTGTATTCGAGTACGGCGAGGACGCCGGCGGGAATCGTCACGGTGTCCGTCGGCGTCACCGCAGGCGGCGTGCCCGGCGTCGAACTGTTCGTAGTGTACGTGATCGCCCATTCAGTTGCCCGAAGCGCCCCAGCCTGCAAGTAGACGCCCATGACGCGGACGACGCCGCCGGCGAGCTGGACCAGTCGGGCATCGCCGGGGGCATTAGGGGGTGCATTGATCTGCAAAGCAGCGGACACGTCCAGCCGCAGGGCCGTTTCGCCGTTCGGGCCGATGGCCAAGAAGCCGCTGCCGATGACGCCGTTGAAGAAGTCCATCGAGATGAACCACGCCGCATCGCCGAACGTCGTCGCCGGCGTCGCGGGGAGCGTGGCGCTGGTCGCGTAGGGAACATCGGCTTCCGTCGGCGGCGCGCCGTTGGTCCGGTAGAAGCGATAAACGGCGTTGTTGAACACCCGGTACTCGCCGCGGCCGTCGTGGTAATACTTCGTTCGGCGAGGTCCGGTTTCGGAGCGAATGCGGCGCGTTTCCAAGAGGTCTTCCAGCTCCATCGCCACAGCTCGTCCCCGCGACCGCGGAGGCGTTCCACGAGTCGCCTGCTCGACCACGAGCATCCCCGCCGCGTTACCGATCCGGCGACGACTCGGTGAGTCCGCTTCCTCGTCGTCAACCGTGCGCCGTCTCGACGTGGACGCGAAAAGAAGCTCGCTCTCCGTCTGCGTTTTCCCGGCGAACGAACCGTACCGCCGAGTCGGAACCGCGCAGGGATTAGTCTGGGTGATCTTCATGCGTCAGACCCCCGTGAAGGTGTCTCCACTGACCGGGGCGGTAGTCAGTGCCGTAACCGTGAGGACGCCGCCCGCCGTGGAAGCAGTGATGTCCGTGGCCTGCCCACGCAGATTGACGGTCGTCGTGGTCTCATCGAAGATGACGATCCGCCCCTTGAACTGATCCGTTACCGCAGCCGCCGGATCGAGGCTTGATGTAACGATACTCGTCGTGCTGGACGCCGCACCGACCGTGCCCTTGATGATGGTTCTGGCGCTGCGCTCCAGCCGCGACACTGGACTGGTGTTGTTGTTGATCGCCTGAACGTCACTACTCATTCGACCGCCGCTAAGAGCGGCCGGGAGTCGAGTCTGAATATTGTCAGTGTCGGCCTGGACGGTAGCTAGGGCAGCGCTTGTGGCGAGACCGACTTGGATTTCGGTCACGGCGTCAGCGGCGAGTTCGGAGGCCCCGATGGCATCCGGCGCGATCTTCGCCGCCGTGATGGCATCCGCAGCGATCGCAGCCGCGTCGATCGCACCGGCGGCGAACTTGGCCGCCGTAATCGCCCCGGTTGCAATGGCCGCCGCGTCAATGGCTCCGGCCGCGAATGAGGCAGCGGCAATCCCTCCTACCGCTGGGTTGGCAGTAAGCGTTTCCGTGACGTTGAATGCGGCATTGTCGATCGCCCCCGCTCCGAACGAGGCAGCGGTAATCCCGCCGGCCGCCGGGTTCGCAGTCAGCGTCTCTGTAACGTTAAAGGCCGCGTTGTCGATCGCGCCGGCCGCGAAACTCCCCGCCACGACTGCTCCCGTACCGACGACCTGAGCGTTGGCGTTCACGCGGCCGGAGATGAGGGCGTTGACGGCCGACCCATCCCACAACTCCACATCCGACCGGGCCGCCAGAAGAATCTCGTAGGTCTGGGTGGCCACCGCCTGAGTCGTCGCCGGAGCGAAAGTAAAGGTCGCGGCATCGAATGCAGTGATAAGTCGAACCTGGCCGCTGATCGTCCCGCTGGTAAAGAGAAGCAGACACCCCTTCCAGTAATCCGTGTCGGCCTCGGTTCTCGCGGCGTCCACCATCGTCGTCGTCGAGCCGGAGTCCGCTGTACCACTGACCAACGATCTGATCTTGGTCACGGCGTCGGTTGCCAGAGCGTCGGCGTCGATCGCCCCCGTGGCCACGGCTGCCGCCGTGATCACTCCCGCAGCCATCGCCCCCACACTGGCGTCGATGCGACCGGAGACCAGAGCAGCGGGGAGCCGCGCCTGGATGTCATTGGTGTCGGCCTGAATGGAGGCCGTCTCCGTCTTGATCGTGTCCAACGTCGCCGTCGTCGCGGCCCCGGCGACGTGGGTGATGTCAACCTCTGGAACCCCGGCTACCGTAGGCGTTGCCGCCGCCGTGCCGAGCCAGCGCACCACGTTTCCGTCGATCATGCCGTTGGCTGGCTGGTTGATCTGACCCGCCCCCGTTCCGCGCGTGTACAGCCCCCCGGCAGCTTCCGCCGCGACGTTCGGGATCGCTCCGCCGGTGGTGGCGAAGAGGGCATCGTACAGTGCAGCATTCAGAACCATGAACTCGTGAAATACCGGAACATGATTCGCGGCATCTGTGATTGACAGGAACATCCTACCCAGACGGTTCACATCCGCTGCCGCCAATTCCATCTGCATCAGACCAGCATCGCCGCCGGTGATGTAGTTCAGGTCGTTCGCCGTCGCCGCTGTGGCTCCGGTGATGTTGTCCAGGATCAGCGTCGGCGCAGCACCGTCGTCGGTATCCGCCGTCAACGTGATGCGCTCATTGGTGATGGTCAGGGCGTTCTCGATGGTCACGCCGTCCGTCTTGTCATAGAACGGGCCGACTGTGATGATAACCGCCGTGTTTTTCCGCAGAAAGCGCATATCAATCTCGCCTCCGTCGATATTGACTCATCACCACCGGAACCACGGACTGTGACGACTGAAAGGTCAGGTTCTCCGCAAACTCGAACCAGCCGTTGAACGTCGATCCGGTCTCTGTGTCGTTTTCCGCCAAATCGGACGCCTGGTCGTCGCCCATGCGCAGTGTGCCGTTGTGGCCGTTCACGCCGCCAGCCGCAGTGGCCAAGCCGCCGATGCCGAGCTCAAGAACGAGACGATCACCCTCCTCCAGGACGGCCAAAATGACCGTTCCTGAGTCTCCACGATTGACGATGCTGGTCGTGAGCTCCAAGCCATCGCGCCGGATTGCGACAAGCGTTTCCTTGATGGTCGTGCCGTCATTGGAGCACACGAACAATTTCCAAGTCAGCGAGCAATTGTTGCCGGCGTTCGACTCGCTACCCTGGACCTGTATCTTGACCGTCTGCCCGATGATGGTCTGCGCGGTCAGCGGATCGCTGACGAACTGAAAGAAGTGAGAGTCCTTGTCAGTGTGATCATCGGCGGCATCGGGCGAGTAAGCCTGGTTGGCCATCGCCGTGCTGCTCTTGGTGGTTTTGGTCGGACGCCGCGTAGTTTGAACGTGCTCCCACTCGGCGCTGATCGCCGGTGACGCCGGGGCCGTGCCGGAAGACGGAAGGTAGAATCGCGTCGCCATTCTACTAGAACTGCTCGTACTCCAACGTGATCGTCACCGGGGCCGCATTGACCGTTGAGACCCGCGGCGACACCAGCACGCCGAGGAGCATGTCGCGGTCGATCGTCGGAGCATCCACGGACGACCACGCCTCGTCGATCTTGCCGCCGATGGCGTTGAACTCGCCCTCGAACAACGGCTTGGTGTCGTAGACGGTCGGCTCCACGGTGAACGTGTGGCCGCCGGTGATAACCGTGGCCAGCGACGCGGAATCCTTTTTGGCCATGTTCGCAGCCGAGATCGCCGTGCTCGTTCCGGCGCCGCCGGCGGACACGTCGGACACACGGTTGAGCTTGACGGCGATATTGCCGTTCACCGGTGCGTCCATCGAACCCGCGACTGCCAATCGGCGCAGCCGCGCACGATGACCCGCCGTGTCGGCCGAGATGATCGCCAGCATCGTCACGAACGTGTCCGGCGTACTGCCGATCACCACGTTGCTGATTGAACAGACGTATCGACTCATTCGATGACCTCCCAAGAAAAGATCAGGTGATTGATGACATCGGGATCGCTCGCCGCCGCGGCACCGATCGTTCGTCTCACGTGAAGGGCGTCCGCCTGGCCGGAGACGATATCGCCGAGCAGAACAACATCCGCGTGGGTCTCAGAAGTCGGCTGGACCCAGACCGCGCCGTCGGCGCCGATGTTGAGCTCACCGAAGCCCTCGACGGTCGGGTCGAGCCACGCCTTCACGTTGAAGATCGGGTAGGCTGCGTCGTTGGCGACGGTCAGGACGTAGGCGAGCACGTTGCCCACCGCCGCCTGGGCGGCGGTCACGTCGGCCTGGGCTACGGCGTTGTTATATACGTCCCGCAGGTGAACCCGAACACTTTGCGGAGCAAACAACATGAACGCCATATACGCCTGCACGCGAAGCCACTTGTCGGGGTCGGCGCCGTCTTCCAGGAGATAGTCGCCGTCGGCGAAGATGTAGACGACTGAACCCCAATACGCAGAACCGGGCGCCTTCCAACTCAGGTAGCGACCCGCGGAACCGGTGATGCGGAGGTCGCCCTTGCCGGGTCCATTGCGGCCGGCGGCAGCGAGAATCTTGATCCCCGGCAGCGTGCCGAGATAGTCGAGGTGAACAACGACCCCCCCCGTGGTCGTCTTAATTCGCACGGCGTCGCCCCGCCGGCCATCGAGAACCAGCGACGCGATCGACGTGCGACCGAGCACGCGGTCGTAGCGGCGTCTGTTCGTCAGCGGCCTGTTCGCCGGATTGACGAACGCCGGCTTCAACGGCCGTGAAAACGGTCTGTCGCGGACCGGCGGTGGAAACTGGATCGGCATCTAGTTCACTACGTCAACGCGATAGTTGTGGACCGTGAACGATCCCGTGGCTACCGTCTGAGTAAAGAACACATCAATAATGCTCTGCGCCGTGTTGTCCATGCCGGCCCCCACCGCGGGCGTGCCGACCGGAACGTTGAGGAACCCGTTGCCGCCGACGCTGGGCAGCGGCGCGGCGATGATCGCCTCGGACGCGAACCAGGCGCTGGGGAAGAACGTCGTGGACGTTCCGGCGCCGACCGCTCGGCAGACGAGCAGGCAGTCGAAGTACCACGGCACGGTCGTTTTTGCGACGACGTTCAGGTTGAGGGCCAATGTGTCGAAAACGATGGTCGTACCAGCCGCGCCAAGGCAGATGTCCAGCCGAGCGGTCCCCGGCGTCGTGATGACACACGAGATGCGCCCGGCCATTTGGATGCGGATGCCCCGGCCGATGTAGAAGAAGTTGCTCGGCATGGTGAGTCGGTTCGCCGTCGGGATGCAGGATGCCCTGGCCGCCGCAGTGAGCGTCGGGCCGTCGGTCGAGCCGAGGATGATGTTTTCAATCGCCACAGGAAATCTCCCTTGTTCGCCTGAATCGGTTGCCTACAACCACATCGACCATCAGAGGCAACGGAGTGCCCCATTCCCAGACGATCCGGCCTCCGAAGCCGCCCCCGCCCCGCCGGTGACGCTGGCGCGGCCTTGCCGTGCGTTTCCGGGGGCTTTGTAGCGTTGTGGTCATGCTGCCGCCAGCGTCACTCTCGTCGTCGCCGCCGAGTACGTCGCCGTGAACATCGGTGGATCAGGCCGACGAACCACCCTTACTGTCTCCTTGGCAACGACGGCACCGTCGTTGCCGGCAGCGTCCATCGGAACCACCCGCCACTCATAATCGGTCAGATCGTCCAGCCGCGGAGTCGTCGTCCGATACGACCATTGTCGGACGGCGTGGCGGACGCTGGCGATCTGAATCCAGGGCTCGGCGGCTCGCCGCTGTTCGACGCGGTAGTGGGCGATCGTCGGGTCCGTCGAGGCCACCCACTCGATGACGCGACGGGCGGTGTGTTCGACCGGGGCATTGGCCAAGGCATCGAAGTTGGGGTTGGCGGAGTCCAGGACCTCAACGCGGGCGAAGGCCGTGTCCGGCAAGCTCAGCCAGAACTCGCCCGCGGCCGTGGAGTAGGCGTGAACGCCGTCCACGTACCAGTAGAACTTGAACGGCGCGGTGAGGCTGCTGACCACAACGAATCGCGTCGTGCGCCCATGACGAGTCGAGGTGAAGCTGGTAATGGCCATGACGTTACGGCGGAATCGACGGCTGAAAAACCACCTGACACTCTCCGCGCACGCCCGTGAACGGAACCGAATGACCGGACGCCACGGCGGTTGTGATCCAACACGCCTCCATACGCACGGCGTTCTCCGGGAACTCTTTGACGAGGACGTTGGTATCCGTCGATGCCTGATCCGTCTCCACGTCCGTGTACGTTCCGGCCAGTTTCCGAATCGAGTCGATCCAAGCGAACACGTCATCGACTTCGTCGTACCGCACGAAGGTCAGCGTGTACTCGCCGCCGCCCTTACCGGTTCGCAGCGCGGCGTGGCCGTCGTAGCCTTCCGTGCGCCAAACCTCGACCTGCGCGGACGGCGTGCCGAGCTGTCCTTTCACGAAGTCGCAGACGATTGCTCCGATTCCGGCTGCCATGTCAGCGATCCGCGGTTGTGTCCACCAAGGCCGGTTTTCCAAAAAACGGACGGTAGTTTTTCTCCCGAACAGTCGCCGATTCTTCCTCTCTGACGTTCTTCAACATGGCGACAAGTAAGTCTTTTAAGATGTCGCGCTGCTCTCGCATAAGAGCGACCGTGCTTTCATTAAGCCCACCCCCCTGTGTAGTGGCTGGAATCTCTGCGCCATATCCATACGTACGACCATATACGCCCATAGCGCGAGTCGCTGGTATCACTTTGTCAGGGTCCACAAGATCAATCAAACCTTGAAGTCGCTGAATCGGACTCTCTCTCGATTTTGCAGCCCGCTCCATCCAGCCCTTGAAATCGGCGGACCACTGATCCAAAACGTGGCCCTCGGTCGCCGCCACCTGTTGAAGGGTACTTTCATACCCGGCGATGCCCGTCGCCAGCATAGATGCACGTTGCTGCTCCGGCTTAAACTGAAACCGTTCCAGTGCGGCGGCTTGTGCTCGCTGCGCTACGGCTATTGGCTCGCCAGGCACTTCCTCTCTGGCCCTTAAGTAGTCCACCCCGCGCTGAGCGAAGGTTTCCGCGCTTACATTGAACTGTTCCAGATACGCATCATAATACTTTCGTATCGCCGAGTCTGAATTCGTGAAAAACTCCTCGACGATCGGGCGAGCCTTGCCCTGAACGTTCATCACGTCTAAGAACTCGGCAAGTATTCTCGGCTTAGATGCCAAAAGCGCACTGCGACCCTCGAGTGTTCCTGGGTCTCTCTTGCCGAAGTTCTCTTTCATAAACCTGCCCAGCGAGTTTACGATATCAACCATCGCCTGGCCGGACCGTCTGCCCGATGGGTCGGTCATTACCTGCGAGAAGGCCGAGACTCCTGCCGCAGACTGTTGCCACGAAGTCCCCGTGCCCGGCTGTGACGCAGCCACGATAGCTCCGATGATCTGAGTAGCGTCTTCAACCGAGGTAATGCTGCGGTGTTGGGTGGAGATCGTTTGAAAGACGCCCAGGGCGGCGTCGAGGTTTTCTGCCAACTCCGGCGCCGCCTTAACTAAATCGAGCAGTCCGGCCGCGAAGCCTGGTCCGGCCGTGGGGACGTCGGCGGCGACACGGGAGCTGATCTCGGCCGCCCGTGCAGCCATTGCGGGATTCAACGCACCGGACGCGCCAAGAGCACCGCTGTACATAGCCGCCATCTGGCTCGGCGCGATACCCGTCCGCGCCGAACTGGCCGTAACAGACGCAAACACGCCTTGCTGCTGAGCGCTCGTCAACGTGGACATATTCCGCAGCAACCCCTGATACGCACCGGCGAGGTTCACCACCGCCTTCGCATTCTCGGAGAGCAGCGTCGCTTGCTTCTCCATCGCGGCGAACGTGCCGACGACTGCGGCTTTGACGGAATGGTAGATGCCGACGAGAAGCAGCGCCCGCCGACCAATATCAACGAGGCTCATGGCGTGTTTTTGGGCAGCCTTCGTAGCAGCGATCGTGCTCGGTACGACGACAGCCCCTTGCATCTTGCCAAGCTCTTGTAGTGCGGCTTGTTGGTCCCGAATGGCCGCAGTCTCAGACGTAAGAACGAATTGCCCTCGTTCAAGGGGTATCTGAGGCATGGCCTTGGACTTAGCAAACTGTGTTGCCGCGGCCGCTGCGCTAGCCTGAAACCTCGCCAACTTTTGATGAGCGTCCGCGCCGGCGCGCGAAAGCCGTTGAATTGCAGTGTTCTGCTCTTGTAAAGCATAGGTCCCGGCTCGGAGGCTTTTCGTGTAAGACCCGGCAGACCTGGCCATCCGTTCATGAGTCGCCGTACCAACAGTCCCCGTTTTGTTTATGGCGGTGGCGAGCTTTTCATAATGCACCGACTGTTGGCGGACTGAACGATTCAGTGATTCGGTCGATGCAATCAGTGACGCTATTGCACCGGCGAACTCTACTGTGACTTGTGCGTCCGCCACGTCAGAAAAACCTCACAAGATCGCCCCATCCGGCCGCCAACGCCATCAAGTCGGCGCGGGTTGGACCGTATCCGGGAGCGAGACCTCTTGACCAACGGATGAACTCCTGCCAGCGAGGTCCGCATCGATTTTTTTTTGACGCCATAGGTCCGCGTTATCGAGATCGTTCAACACGCGGACGATCTTGTCGCCCACCAAAAGATCAATCAGGCCGAGAGCGCGTATCTCCTCCACGCCGACGCGGTAGTTGGTCTGCAAGCACACTCTGGCACACTGGATAACTAACTCCGCCATGCGAACGTTGTTGCTGCGCACTTCGTTCGGCGGGTCGTTGATCCGATCCGACAACCTCTGCAACTCAACGTACCTGTCAACCACGCCGACGACGGTGAGGGAGTACCCAGGAATCTCACTGGCAGGATCGTCCGAGGCCACGAAGTCGAGCTTGGGCGGCAGCAGCAACGTGTACTGCACCATCGAGTCATCAACGTCAAAGGCGCGGGCCTTGGGCATCTGCCACAGGTTGCCGTCGCCCAACTCGACGTTCTCGCCCTTGATCTGTTCCGACCGCGCCAGACCGGCCGGCGTCGGCAGCTTCGCGCTCTCCCAGCCCATCCACCAAGGGAACCGCACCGCCTTGACCCAAGTCTGGTTCGTGCCGACGATCCGGCCTTCCGAGGACTCCACAACGTCGCCGACCGCATAGGAAATTGGACCTTGGCCAGCGGTGACGAGGACGCCCTGCCCGCCGGCCGGGCCGTGCTGACACCCGACCTGGGTGACGACGGCGCCGCGTTTCAACCGCTCGAAGGCGTGGCCGAGTCCGGCCTTCAGGAGATCGTCGTCGGACGCCTCGCGCAAGTTCGGGATGAAATACACCATGCCCATTACCAGGCGCTCGTATCAATGAGGACGTTTGGATAGATTTTGATCGGCGGATCCATCGTCGCCGGAGCACCGACGACGATGCTGTTGCACTTCACCATCAAACTCGTCTCGCCGGCCTGAGTCACGCGCCGCCGCGCCACCGCGTCGGGCACGACCATGCCGTTGAAAGTCAAACGAACGTGCTGCGGCACAGCGTCGGCGACAAACGAACCGCCCTGCAACCGCTTCCGAAGGTAGACTTCGGTGGCCAACGGCCCGGCATGAGTACAATCAGACCCCGTCGTCGGAATCCCCGTCACCGTTACGTCGTCCACCCAATCGGGGTCAATGCCGGTCAACGACAACTCAGGCAGAACCGCGCCCACCGTCGCCATCGTCGGCCAAATGTCACTCTCGGCGCCCTCGCGGTCCACGCGAATGCCGGAACTTATTCTAAGCTCTCGGAAAGCCCGCAGTCTAATGCCGGCAACGCGAACCGGCCCCAACGTGAAACACTCCTCGGCGACGTTGGTCGGCAACGCAGCGCTGCTTGTCTTCACGATCGGATTGTTAGTTCCATCCCACGTCGGCGCGATCGAACAGGACAAACGAGCCTCATCCTGGTGCGTGCAACTCAAATCATTCCACCATGCGCACCCCTTTGTAATGTTGTACTTGTGGTGCCCCGCAGTAGTTCCACCCACGTAAGTAGCTTCTGCGTATTTGTGGCCGAAAAGGCTGAGGCCGCCAGTCAGTGCTGCAATGCTGATCGGAAACAATCTGCCCTCTTCGGCGAGCGCATACGGAAACGGCACGACCGCTGGACTCAGAAGCGTGAACGCCCTGGCAAGCTGATAAGTCGTAAACGTCACTCCCGGATTCTGCGCCGCCATTGATGTCCGATAGGGGAACACATCTCCACCGTAGGCTTCCGATCGGAGCTCTGAGTCGAGCATGACATTGTCATCCTCAATCCCGCCAAGCTCGGCCGACCCAACCGTGCCGAATTGAATGACGTGCAACTTGAATGTGTTGGTAACGCCCATAATTCATCACTCCCTTACGCGGCCGCGAATCCAATCGTCAACTGCTTCCTCGCGCCCCGCATTCGCCGAATCTCTTCGATGATCGCCTTTTGACACACGGCCGCGAGGTTGACCGCCTCTTTCACGCTCACGTCGGTCAACTCCTCCGGCTTGTTGATCTGCGAGCCGGCGGGGTGCTTCTTGAAGTAACTCGGCACCGGCATCGTGATCCGCACGCGGTTGTATACCGCCCGAACCGTCGCCCCCGCCCGCGCCATGCGTTCGGTATCGCCGGAGAGCACGAGCGGTCGATTGTGCCCGACGTGGGCACGCTTCCAGCGCACGTACTTCGCCGCCCGCGGCTTGTACGCGGCATACTCGTGGAAGGCGTGCACCTTGAAGTGCGTCGGCAGCATCCGCTTCGCCCAATAGTCGCCCATCGCCTGAAACCCGGCGCGCGTCACCTTCCGAACGAACCGCTGTGGCGTCGAGTTCATCAACTCGGCCACCCAGCCAGTGTAGGTGATTCGGATGACGACGGGAATGTTCATGCCACGTCCAGGATCAACTCGATGCTCACGGCGTCGCCGACACCCGTCTCCTCGTTGCGGTGCGTCCGCGTCCACGGAGGAGCCTGCACGTGCTCGATGTTGGCCAAGCCGCCCGTACCGGAGAGCTGTTCCAGATCGCCGATGATGCCGCCCCACAGGTCGCCGATGATGAAGAAAATCGCATCCGGGTCGTCCTCGTCGATAGCGGCCACGTCGCGCTCCAGGCGGACGTGAAACTGCATCCGCCGATCACGGTCCTGGCCCGGCCCCGCGCCGGCTACGGGATCGGACTGATAGCCCTGTGAGGCCACGGAGATCAAAGCAAACGGCCGGGCGGCGGTTTGGAGCTGAGTCAGCGTCCACCGTCCACCCGACGGCGCCGGGAAACCATCGATGTAGATGTGATCCAGCGCCAGCACGGCCGTGGCGACACCGACGAACGACTGAAACTTCGCCGACTGCGAAAGCGTCGTCCGCAGATAGTCCGTAGCCAGACTGATCCATCCCGTCGGCATCGACTAGCCCCTCCCACGGTATCCCTCGCGGGTGATGTCGAGCACCTGAGTAATGACGAGGCGCAGGCGCGCCGTTCCGCCCCCTTTGTGGAGGATTTCCGCGACCTTCCAGGTCTCAGAGTTCACCACTACCTCGTCACGCTCCGTCGGCGACGCCACCCCGCCATCCTCACCCAACGGATCGGTCGAGATGACCCCGGTACGTTCGCGGAGGACGACCTCGTCGCCTTGGTTGGTAAAGTCCCGCCGCGCAATCTCCGGCATCAAGTTGATCTTCGTCGCCACTGCAGCCGACCCGAACCGCGTATAGGAGCACGCCACACCGAGGAAGCGTGTCTGGCCGACGTGCGCATGACCGAAGGCAGTATCAAAGATGGTCACAGCGTCCTCGCAGCCTGCAACTCGGCGTGCCCGCCCTCGCCCAGATAGTCCGACCAGCACCCGACGAAGGCAAAGTTCCCCTTGAAGTATGCTTGCTCCGTGGCAGAATTGCCGAATCCGCCGATGCTATCGTGTTTGGTGCCGTAGGGATCGTTCGCAACGCCGGTGCCGGCGTAAAGCGTCCGCGGAAAGGCCCCGACGGGAATCTTCCGTCCCCCCACATAGTGATCGCGGCCGGACGGCCCCCACTCGACACCCAGCAGTTGCCACGTGTTCGCAATCAACACGCCGGCGCTGATGTAGGTTTCCGTATTATAGGCCGGATTGTTGTCGGGCGGATCGGCACAGGTGTCGGCCGCCCAGCCGCCGGCGATCTCGATGCGCGTGTCGATGTTGCCGTTGGCAATGTTGCCGTGAAATTGAATGTTGAGGCCGGCCTTCTGAAAGCAGTGTGGTGGTGTATTGCTGGCGTCGGTAATGATGCGCCGACTCGATCCGGCGCCGGCCTGCGGACTAGCAAACCATACCAGCGCAACCAACGTGCCTCGCGCCCGCGAGTCCAGAAAGCCGCTCTGCATGTCCACGCAGTCGTCAACACCGTCGAGTTGCAGAGCAAAGCCGCCGCAACCGACCTTCTGGGTCCACGTCGGAACACTCTGAATCGACCCAGCAGGCCACCGATGATTCACGGCGTGATTGAAAACGGTCGTCGTCGAGCCGTAGTCGAGACCGTCGAAGCGCAACTCGTATTCCAAGTTGCGACGCAAATTACGAGGAACGACCAGTGCCGCCCCGCGTCGCTCCGCCCTGTTCCGACGCACTGCGATCACGTCTGACGGTACTCCCCGGCTTTCAGATACCGAAGCAACAGATCATTCACCGTCTGAGCGCCGGCCGGCGCAGCTGTCAACTTGAATGCAGTACCGACCTCCTGCGCAGTCAGCGCCACGATCTTTCTCGCCTGTGTCACGCTAACTGCCACGTGCGCCTCCTGCGAAGGAACGCTTGCAAAAGTCGTTCCGTCGATTGAAGGAAAGCACTTTACGACCAAATCATCCGTAGCCGCCCCCACCACGGCGTGGATTTCGACAAACACATCGGTGAACGGGCTGCCCGTACCAAGGCCCACAACGCTCTCCGTGGTCAGAGGAGCTGCCGCCGTCACGCCGTCTACAGCCGTGATGTCCGCACCGCCGGCGGCATTCTTGAAGTATGCCAACGGCCCGGCCGGCCAGTAACCATTCATCCGTCCAACCCCCTTTCGACTTTACACGAACGGCCAAATGCCCTGGTCGCTCACGTTTTGGATCAGGTGCGCGGCGTTCGGCGTGTAAATCTTGACGCCCGTGTCGTGTCGGAACCGCACCACGTCGCCGCGGACCTGGTTCTCGAAGTAGGTCTCGGCGATCCCTCCGACACTCAAGTCCGAGCCGTCGCCCGTCCAGTTCATCGTCCGACCCAAGCACGGAAATTGCTTCGGCGCACCAGGCGAAGCGATCTTCGCCAACATGGCGTACTCCACGGACCACCGATCGGTGATGACCGCAGCGAGCCCCTGGTTCGCCGTGTTCCGCAGAGCACCGGCCACGATGACCTGCTCAATGTCGAAGACCTGCGCCAGCACGGCCTCGTTGATCTTGGAGACCTCGAAGCTCGCCCCGGCACCGGTGGACGCGATCGCAGTCTGAATCGCGGCGTTGAGCTTCAAGAACTCGAATACGTCGCGCGAGAGGATGAGTGCGTTCGGGCGAAAGCCCAACTTCCGCATCTTGCGCTTGGCGGCGATGACATCCTTGATCGGGTTTGCCGTGGCCAGGACGTTCCATTCGGAACCACCCGGCAGCGTCGTCGTCAGAGAGGCCCCTGTCCACGTCGTCGTGTTGAATACCGCATCCGCAGCCCGCTGCTCAAGTTCCGACAGGGCCGCAAAGCGCGAGATTCTGGCCGCCTCCACGACCGGGTCGGCGATGAAGTCGCGGTAGTTCGCGGCAGCGTGCTGGTCCACCGGGTATTCCAGGCCATACTCTTTCGTCGCGTACTCGATCGTCGCGAAGCGGAAGGTGTCACGCGCATACGCGGAACCCTCGGCGCGCTGCAACGCACGATCTCGCAGGATTTCCTCGATAGCGATCGTCGTCAGCGTGCCGGAGATGTTGCCCACATCGGCCGGCGGCAGCACCCTCAAGGCGATAAAGCCAGCCTCCTCCATGTCGATGTCGAGTAACGGCATCGCTGCGGCAACGTCCGGTCGCGGAACGGCAACTGCCGCAGTCGGTTGTGGTGAGTATCCCATGTCAAACCTCCCTATCTAAGACGGCCACGCCGTCAGTTCTCTCCGATCTCTGCCAACCGAGGAGCCAACGGCGCCTCTCCGTTCCCGCCGACGGCGGATTCTACCATCGCCGCCTTGCGCATCTCGGCGACGATCTTGGCCAGATTCGCGCTGTTCGCTTCGAGAACGCGAATCTTCACGGTCTGCTCGCCGATGAACGCCATCAACTGTTCCGTCGTTACTTGCACAAACACCTCCAATGTCGCCGTCGCGTCAAGCCCAACGTTGCACGTTAGGCGGCACCCTTGATGATTCCAGCATCGACGAGCGCCGTTCGCATGGCGACGACCAGATTGTAAAAGGCCAGCATGTTTGCGTCGGAATTCAACCCAAACGCGCCGGTAACGTAAGCAGCCGGCGCAGCCTGTGCCGCGCCGGCCGGTTGAACAATCGGCGTAGCGTTCCAGAAGCCAAGCTTCTGCGTCGTCGCCGATCCGATCTTCGTCCCAGTTGTCGATCCCACCGCCACAACCAAGGCATCAGCGATGGTCAACGACGAGTTGGCCACCGTCAGTCGTGCCGTACCAGCCGTTTTCAGTTCCAGTGTAGTGCCGCCAACAACGTCGATCAGCGCCGTAGTCCCGTCGTGAGACCCAATCAACAGATAGTCCGTGATCGGCGTGGTGTTGCTGTGAATGTACACCGTCGGATGCGTCGGCGACGTGATCGCCCAATCGCTCGCCTTGGCCCCCAAGTCGGTGACGTGCAACATCTGGCTCGTATCGCCCAACGCGAGAACGAAGCTGTGATCGCTGGCGTCCGCCGTGGACCACAACAGATTCACGTCCAGCCCCGTCCCGAAGACGGCCGGCTCGTCGTCGATGAACAAATCACCCCCGGCACCACCCCCTCCACTGCCAGAAATCCAGACGCCGATGACCGAGTTGTTGGCGCTGGCTGCCTCGATAGCCACGCCGATCGGGGCGCCGTTGGCCACATCGTCGAGCTTCCCGCCGGCCGCAACGTACAGTTGCGCGCCAATGAGACACGAACTGGCAACTGTGCACTTGTGAATGCCCGCCGACTTTAAGTCGCGGATGGTCTGCCCATCCCCCGCGGCGAAGGAGGCGTTTTGCGTCACACCGACGGGAGTGTCGCCGACCCCCGCGAGAGCACCGTCATACTTGACGAGAAGATGAGCGCCGACGGCGCCCAAGGCGACCACGGTGAAAGTATCACCCGTTACTTCGACTGCCATTGAAAGCCCTCCATTGGCTGTTCAGGGTTCATTTGTCTCAGATGGCCACGGAAGCCATCAACTTGTTCCGCTCGGCGTCGCCCTTCGGCAACCCTCGCACCTTATCGCCCACCTCGATGCACCGAGCAACGTAGGCTTGGTGCGCAGAACGATTCAATCGCACCGCCGTCGCCACAGCGTCGTGACGCTTCGTTCCGCCGGCCATGCGGACGCGACAGTCGTGGATGAAGGCGTCGGCATCATCTCCGCCGGTCCCGCCGTCGTCGGCAGCGTGAACGCCGCTGCCCAACGGCTTGATCCCAGACCCGGGCCCGGCCAACTTCGCGCCGGCCAACTCCTCCTCGACCGCCTTCAACTTCGCCGCCTGCTCGGCGATCGTCGCCTGCTGAATCTTGGAGAACTCGGCCTGCGCCGCCACGAGCGTCAGGCTCCGCTCCACACAGGACTCGCGGAACTCGGCCGTGCTAGTCGGCATCGCAGCCTTCAACTCCGTAAACGTCGCCGGCTGCGGACCGGACGACGTACCCTTATCAGTCGCCGTACTCATGTCATCCTCCGCCGCCTCAGCGGCATTCATATCCACGGGCGCTTCGGCGCCCACCAAGTCAATCTTCGCCTCCTCATGTGCCATCAACAGCACGCCAAGGTCACCGCTCGCTCCCTTTTTGATTCCCAGGCTCGCTTCCATCTCGCCGATCACGTCGTCGAGACTGCCCACCGCGTCGGCCAAGCCCACCTTCACCGCGTCCGCCCCAACCCATATCGCGCCCGTGGCCAACTCGCGCACTTCCTTCACGCTCATGCCGCGGCCGGAAGCGACGGCCTTGACGAAGCGATCCGTGATCACGTCAATAGTGCTCTGCAACTCGGCTTCCTGCTCGGCAGTCAAAGGGTCGCCAGCGACCACCCCAATGAGCTTGAACCGGCCGCCACGAATCACCTTCGTGACCTTGCCCTGCATCTCAAACATCTTGGAACTGTCAACGACCCAATCCACAGCCGCAAGTGACCCGACGATCGCAGTAGAGTTCACGACGATCCGATCCGCCTGCGACGCCGCCCAATACGCAGCCGAGGCGCCAACATCGTCGATGTACGCAATCAGTTTTTTTCGTTGCCCATACCGCTTCAAATCGTCGGCCAAGTCGGCGGTGCCTGCCACGCTTCCACCAGGCGAATCGAACCGAACCACGAGGGACCGATTCTCCTTGTCCTCCATCAGCCCGCGGACCGCACGCCTCATCCGCACCGTGCCCGCCCGATTGAACAACGACGACCCGTACTTGGTCATCGTCCCGCGAACATCCATGACCGCGATCCCGCTTGGAAGCCGCGTGACAAAGTTGTCTTCCTCGTCGTCCTCGTCCCGTGCCGCCTGAGCCGCAATGTGCGCGTTCAGATCAATCGTTCCCAGACGATCGAGAATGCCGTTCATCGCATGCTCGTGGATCGCCCACGCGCCGTTGTACTGTTCCAAACGGAGATCGGTCACGTGTTGCTCTCCGAACCATTACGATCCTGCCGATCCGCCACTTCCTCAGCCACGTCGGCCGCGACCAGGGCGTCCTCGCTCGGGGCCGCACCGGGGCCGTAGGCCAACTCTCGCCAGCTCACCGGATCGTCGTCGCCGAACTGTGCATTGACCTCATCGGCCTTCGTCTTCGCCGTGCGCACCAGCAGCGCCCGATCCTCCACGATCTGCGGGACCTCGTCCTCCCAGTCAATGCCACGGTCCGCGTATATCCGCGACTTGGAAGACATGTTCTTCTCGTCGCGCATCACGTCGGCCTTGATATCCTTGTCTGGGTCGATGTACGGCCACCGACCACGCCGGACATCGTGCTTGAAGACGTTCACCCCAACTCGACCGGCCAATCTCCGCAGCGCCGCGTCTTGCCGAATCCAGTTTCGGACCCGCCACAGCCACGTTGGCCGAATGAAAGACCGCGCCAGCCAATCCTGCCAGACCTCCCAACTCTGCCGTGCGTCTTCCTTCACACCGCGCATCGAGGACCAATTCGTCTGGCTGCTGTCAAAAAGAAGGATAATCAACGGCAAGTCCATGTTGATCGCAATAAACGTCAACAAGAGCAGCGCATACGGCTTGAACTCCGGGTTGGGCACGTCGGCGGTCATAAAGTCCAGCTTCTTGCCGCGCAGCAGGTCCACCTTGAAGATCGGGCCGTCAATGTCCTGCTGGCGGATCGTGGTGCTGCCATCGCGCGCCGTGCTCGTCGCCTCAGAACCAAACGCCGTACCCGGCGCCGTGATTGACGCCTCGGCGTCGCCCGCCACAAACGACTCCACGAGACCAAGCATTGACGCGAGCTTCTGCTGTATGCCCCTCGCCCACTGGATGTCGTCGTGCATCTGTGCTGCGTCGCAACCTGGCGCCAGCACGCTCGCGCCCCGCGTCTGTGACGTCCGAATCGGACGCATCACGTGAAGCACCTGCGGGTTCCCATCGCCATCCAGTGCCGGATACCGCGTGAACCTTGTCCCCGCCATCGACACGTTCGCCAAACCCACGTCGTCGTTCGTGAACCAGTAGGCCATCTCCTCGCGCACCGGACTCAGCTCGACACCGTGGACCACGTTTAACCTCGCGTCGTTCGGCGACCGACACCGATGAGCCTCAACGTACTGAAGTCTCACATCCGGCAACAACAACGCGAAGTGGTCGCCGTCCACGAGAGACTGCGAAAAAGTGAGCTTCTGGCCGATTGAGAAGTCGTAGCGGCCCGAAACGTCCACCGCGCGCGGGTCGTTCGACCACTCTTCGTCGTAAGCCTTCAACGTGGCATCCAACTCGTCGTCGCCTGTCCGAGGCTCATCTCGCAGCGGCTTGTTCAGAACGAAGTCCGTCACCCGCCGAATGCCCTGCGCGACTACGATGTCGTCCCGCGCGAACATCCGATGCCGCTCCATCGCCCGAAGCCACTCCGTCGTCTGCTTAACGTGGTAGTCATGGCCGCTGCCCATCGGATGTGTGCCGGGGGGAGGCTGACGATATCGCGTGACTTCACCAGACTTGTAGCTCGCCGAATACTCCCGCCCGAAGTCGCGCAGCAAGTCCCGCACGGAATCGAGATCGCCGGCGAATTGCTTCACCGTGTCCCGAACGGACTTCACGAACGGCGCACGCCGCGTTGTTCCGTTCGTCCCCGTCACCGAGCACCCCAGTTGTAAAATTGCGGGTAGGTCACCCGACTCCCCGACGCCGTCGCCCCAGCGTAGAACGCCTCGACCTTCGCCTGCTCACGCATCCAGTAGTCGCCGTCGAACCGAATCCGCTGATCACCGTTCTCAACCTCCCGCGGGCTGAACACGATCAACTGCCGGATCGCCTGCACCCGCCGAAACGCCAACGCCCCCGTCGCATCGCTCTCGTACCCCACGGTGTCAAACAGCTCGACGTAGACCCCCGCGAGGGTGTCGATCGCCATGAAACAACCGTCAACACCACCAAACACCGCGTCAAGGGCTGTACCACCGTGGTACAGCCTGTACCACCGTGTACCACCGTGTACCACCGTGTACCACCGTGTACCACCGTGTACCACGGTGGTACACGTTACAAACCCCCACGTTATAGGAACCAAAAACACGAAAGTAGCACAACCGCCCCAAGGGCACTCGCTCTAGGAGGCAAGATAGAACCTATGGCGTGGTTTTCAGAGCGCAAGCACCCCCGGCCACCCACCACTCGCATTATAAGCCCTCGGAAGGCCGCAGGAAACCAGCCGGAATCGCCACGAAAAAAACTTGAAATATTTCCGAAATGGGTCTTGACAAGGGCAGAGATAGACGATATGCTACTGACCGTGCGATCGGGATTGTCCGACCGACAAATACGGGAGAATCGAACATGCAGCTTTCTTGCTCGACAATCTGGGAAGGATACGCGACCGACGCCGACGCGAAAGCCGCGCGCGACGCCGAGTATCGTATTCGCCGAGCAGCCGGCCAGCGCTGCCGGCGATTCGTCCTACGAAACCAGCTCCACAAGTATGCCAGCTTCGACGTCCCCGACGGGCGCGTTTGTGACGTGTACCGTCTAGACGTCGTGGCCGCCTGACGATCCCCGACAACCGCGCCCGGGGGGCGGGGGCGCCGGGGGAATGACGAATCGACTCGGAAACATGTCGGGAGTGCTGAACTATGCTAAGCGAGCGATACAGACCGAAAACGTGGGCGGACTTCGTCGGCCAGCCAATCATCGACGACATCCGCCAAGCGTGCGGTGACGCGCACCTGTTCGACGGCTGCGGGGAGCGCTGGCTATTCGAGTCCGACGGGCACGCCGGCTGCGGGAAAACATCCGCAGCCTACATGGTCGCGCGCGCGCTCGGCGTCGGCGAACACGCGACCGAGTGCATCGACTCGCGGGCGGTGACGATTGCCGACCTGCGAGAGTTGTCGGCGTCCATGCGGTTCTACGGATGGGGCGGCAACGGCCAGCGAGCGTACATCGTCGATGAAGTCCACGACCTGAATCCGGCGTGCCTGCGGATGCTGCTCGGCTTGCTGGAATCGCTTCCGCCTCACGTCATCGTCATCGGGACCACGACGCGAACGGACTGGGCCGACAGCGTGAACGGTCTGTATTCGCGGTGGCGGCGCTTCACCTTCCGCAAGCCGGCGGCGCCGGAGATAGCGGAGCTGCTCGAGCGCATCGCCTTGCGGGAGGGTTACGACGTTCCGGCCGGTTTCCGCTGGCTATCCTATGTGCAGGGCAAGTGCGGCGCCCGCCTGGTCGGCAACAACGTCCGTGATTGCATCGACCAGCTCCCGGACGCGCTGCGGAGATACAAGAGATCGGCCGTAGCGGCCGTAGAGTGCGCAGCATGACGTGCTGTGTGTGGCCTTCGGCCAGTTTCCAAAGTAGGTGTAGTGTCGCCCTTCCTCCCAGCGAATCGGCCGTTTGCACAAAAAAGACCTGGTGCGACAGGTGTGCAGACAGTCGGGCGTCGGATATCGAAGCCCTCTACGCACGATATGCGGCGCCCTGCCGGGCGAAGCGCATCGACGGACAACGACCTGAACCCGTCCGACCTCGCCCGTCAGGATTGCCGGCGGGCGCGAGCGGATCGGCTCGGTGATAGTGCCAGCCCTTCGGAGTATCGAACAATGGCAAGTGAAATTTCCAAGCTGGATGAGAAGGCGTGCACGTTCTGCAGGCGAGCGGCTTTTGGCACGGTCTCGGGTTCGTCGAAGACGAGCCGAATATCGTGGATGTGCGGAAACGGCTCGGCTGGCTGGTTGGCAAAGAGCCGAGTTACACGTACGAGGGCTTACGGACGCCCTACTATCACACCGTACGGGACGACCTTCCCCGCGATGACGTGCGGCGCGTGCTGGGCATTGTAGGCGATCGGTACACGCCGTTGCAGAACTCGGCGCTTTGCGACTTGGCGGAAGCGCTCTGCGGCGAGGGCGGCTTGACCATCGAAGCGGCCGGCGCACTCAAGGGAGGAAAACACGTCTGGTTACTCGCCCATGATCCCGGCGCCGACGCGATTAAAGGGGATGAAGTCAAGCGCTACCTGTTGCTGCGGAACACTCACGACGGGACGGGCAAGCTGAGGATCGGCTTCACCTTGGTGCGCGTGGTGTGCTGGAACACCATCAGCGCAGCCTTGCGCAAGCTGGACTCGGACCTGAGCTTGCGGCATACCGCGTCGATCGTCGATCGTGTCGCGCAGGCGGCGCGGGCGATCCAGCGGGCCGGCTCATATTTTGAGGGGATTGAGCAGCGGCTCGGCTGGTTAGCCGATCAAGTCGTAACTCCCGGACTGGTGGACGATGTGCTACACAAGACGTTCCCCGACAACCCGAACGCTAAGACCACGAACAAGCGGACGGCGAACGCCCGCGCCGACGTGCGGCGGCTGTTCAACGGAGCGCAGGCCGGCGGAAGCGCGCCAGCGGCGAAGGGAACTGCTTACGGTCTCTACAACGCCTTACAGGAATATCGGCAGTATTCCTACAGCGAGGCGCCGACACGAACGCAACGCGAAACGCGGCTTGAATCCGTCTGGTTCGGGTCGCGGGCGGCGGCGCGGACCAGCGACATGGAGACCATCGCTGGCGCGCTCGCCGGGGTGAACCTGGATGGCGCAGCACCGACCGACGTGGAGTCGGCCCTTGCCGATGTGATGTTCTAGCAGAGCACGTCCGACCGCCCGCTGCACTCTTCTCCCCCGCCGCCAAGGGAGCGCAGCGGGACATTGTTCGACCTTGGCGGCGCACGCCCGCAGCAGCACTACGTCGGTGCGACTCCGGCGGCGGGCAGTCGGTCGGTGATAGTGCCGGCCCATCGGAGAACTAAACAACCTGGACGACATACACGACCACGGGATAAACTCGCACGATGTCGCCCAAGATCAGGCGAGTCGGCGGCCGCGAAGCCGACCACCGACCCGGCCGGCGGGACCGGGGAGCCGCGCGACCAACCGCCGCGTTCGCCAGATTCCAAGACTTCTCCCCCTTGTGTCTTCGGGAGGCTCCCCTATACTGGCAGCGTGAACGTCGGCGGCGAACGTTTTTCGTGCTTGCGCTCCGCCGCCGCCCAGCTCGGCGTCCCGGCGCGCTGGCTACGCGCTGAAGCTGACACCGATCGCGTCCCACACTTGCGCGTCGGTCGGCGCGTGTTGTTCGACGTAGGCAGTGCCCGGCGTGTGTTGTTGAAGCGATCCACTGAATGCGAGGACGACAATGGCGAACCTGCAAGCTGAATCCCCGCCCTGGAATCGAACGGACGACACGGGGCTTCCGGGCCGGTGGAGACGATCGACGACGCGACGGGCGAGGCTCTCGCGGCACGCTGCGTGGCGCCGAAGCGCGGGCGGCGATCTCGGCGATTGCCGGCCGGCTTTGGTTTCGGCGGACACGTCGAGCGGGCGTAAACAAGGAGACCATGAGCGATGATCCTGCTCGCCGCCGTCGCCGTCCTGTCGCCCACGGTCGCAGTGTACGTGGTTCTGGTGCGGTGGCTGGCCCTCTGGCGTCGCCTAACCCTCGAATCTGCAAAGGGTTAGGACTCAATACAGATTTTGTGTTGACACGGCGGAGGGAAAGCCGATACCCTTGGAAGCGATGCCGAGATACCTGACCACCGAAGAAGTCGCTGCGACCCACGGGTGT
>Ga0247727_10001937_pt1 | contig 47921 bp, 44 predicted proteins | sample WisWelCaveWW1625_FD_202498 | JGI IMG/M metagenome (GOLD analysis project Ga0247727, IMG submission 202498) | Biofilm microbial communities from Wishing Well Cave, Virginia, United States - WW16-25 | ecosystem: Environmental > Aquatic > Deep subsurface > Groundwater > Cave microbial mat | place...
GCCAGGGCGCGGTCCTCGCGCAGTACGTCGGGAGGCATCGTGTTGTCAGCGTAACATGCCGCGCTCGCGCGGCAGCGCTAGCGGCGCGCGGCGGCGGCCTTGCGCGCGATGAGGACGAAGCCCTTGGCTGCGGCGTCTTTCTCCAAGGCCTCCAGGCGGGCGCGGCCGGCTGCGGATTTCGCTTCGATCTCGCCCAAGGCCAGCCGCGCTTCGAGCTGATGCGGCACGAAACCGCGCTTGGTCGCCTCGCCGAGCGCCGTTTCCAGACTCTGCGTCGCGGCGCGAACGTGCCCCGCCGCGATGGCCACCGACAGCTCGACGCGCCGGTTGCGACTCTGGCGCGCCAGTGCCAGGGCGCGGTCGGCGGCGCGAACGGCGGGTTCCCGTTTTCCCTGTGCCAGCAGCGCCCGAGCCAGCACGGCGTGCGCCAAGCCCTCCGTGGCCGGGGCTTTCGCTTTGCGAAACTCTTCGGCCGCTTGGCGCGCAAGGCTCTCGGCCTCGGCCGCGCGGCCCTCCTCAATTGCCACGCGGGCCAGCGTCATGCGGGTTTCGGCCGCGGACTCCTTTTCGCCGGCCGCCAGCCGCTGCGCGAGAATCTCCTGGAGGTGCTGGCGCGCTCCGGCCAGGTCCCCCTGCTCCACCAAAACCTCTACCAAGCCGCCCTGGGCGTGGGAAGCGTGACGCTTGTTGCCGGCCTCGCGGGCAATGGCCAGGGACTCCTCGTTGACCTGGCGGCACTCGGCCAGCTCACCGCGATGGTAGAGCACGCCGCCCAGGTTGTTCAGCGCCTGCGATATGCCGGCCTTCTCGCCGATCTCGCGCCGGAGGCGCAGCGATTCCTCCATCGTCTTCTTGGCTTCGTCGAACTCCCCTTCCTCGGCCAGCAGGATGCCGAGGCTGTTCAGCCCCCACGACGCGCTGCTGCGGTTGCCGAGCTGGCGAAACGACTCGATGGCCTCGTGGTATTTCTGGCGCGCCTCGGCGACCTCTCCCAGGCCCGCCACGATTCGCGCGATGTTGCCGGTCGCCACGGCGACGCCGTTGCGGTCGTCGATTTCCCGGTACATGGCCAGCGCCTGCTCGTAGCGTTTCTTAGCGCCGAGCGGATCCCCTAACTCGCCCAGCACGACGGCGATGTTGTTAGAGGAGCGGGCCATGCCGGCGCGGTCGCCGATCTGCTGCGACATACCGAAGGATTCCTCGAAGCTGGCTTTGGCGCCCTTCAGGTCGGAATTCTCGACCTGCGCCATGGCGATGTTGTTGAGCGCTCCGGACGCCCCCCAGCGGTCTCCGGCTTCGACAAAAGTTCGCTTGGATGCCTCGAGCACCGCCACCGCTTTAGGTAGTTCTCCGAGGTGCCAGAGGGCGACGCCGTAGTCGATGCGCGCCCGCGCGGCCAGCAGCCGGGCGCCCTGCGCCTCGGCTTTCTTCAGCGCTTCCGCCCCCACGACCAGGGAGCGCTTGAAGTCCGACAAGTCGGCCACCGCTTTGGCCTCGGTGAAATCGAGGCGCGGGTCGCTCGAGGCCCCCGGCAGTTTGCGCAGCGCCTCCAGCGTGGCGAGCCCGTCTTTGGTTTTCCGCGCCGCGATTTGCGAGCCGGCCAGGCGCAGGCCGTAGTCCAGGTTGTCGGGGAAGAAATTCCAGAGCGTTCGATAGATCTCGATGGCGCGGTCCCGCTCGCGGATCGTTTCGCGGTAGCGGCCTTCGATCGAGAGCCGTTCCTCGCGGGAGAGTCCGGCGGAAAGCTCGTAGGCGGTGCGGGCCTGCTGGCGGGCGCGGGCGTCGTAGCCCAGCGCCGACCAGGCGGCGGCCAGCGCCGAGTGAGCCAGCCCGTGCTTGGGATCGGCGGCGACGGCCTTCTCCAGAAGGTCGCGCGCGGCGAGCGCGTCATACTGGCGGAGGCGCGTGACGCCCTCGGCGTAGAGCCGCGCCGCCTCGGGGTTGGCCGGACGGGCGGCGCGCACGTTGCCCGCCTGCGCCGCGGAAAGCTCGCCGACTCCCAGCTTCTCGCGCAGTCGCGCGGCGGTGCGGGAGACCAGCTCGAACAGTTGCGGCTCGGCGCCGGTCTCGGCCACCGAGGCGATGATTTCGCCGGCGGCGGCGTCTTGCAGGCGAAGATCCAGGCGGATCTGTCCTCCGGCTGTCAGGACTGTGTACGACCCAAGTACTACCAAGTCTGTACCCAAGTTGATGCGGATGCGCGCCAGCGTGTCCCGCGCCAGGCTGTCGGTTTCCGCCAGCGCCAGCTCGATTTTCATGCGGGCCACGTTCTCGCCGGAGATGGTCCGCAGCTTCTCGCCGGCCGCCAGCTCGGTCGTCAGCATCTCCGAGAGCGCCGCCGATAGCCAGGCCGATTCGGGGCGGCGGGCCAGGTCTTTGAAACCGAGCACGGCCACGGAGCGGCGGGGGCGGATCGGCGCCGCGGGCAGGCCGGTCCTCAAGACCGGCGCCGTCTCGCGCAGCTTCCAAGTCTGCCGCAGGTAGTAGCCCAGCACGCCGCCGAGCAGAAGCAGCAGCGTGACGGCCGCTGCCAGCAGTTGCCAGGGCCGCGCGACCGCCGCCGCGGCCGGTTCCGCCGCCAGGGCGTTAACCGCTTCGGCGGCGCTGGCGTAGCGCGCGGCCGGCTCGCGCTCCAGGCATCGCAGTATTACCGATTCCCAGACCGGATCGAGCTCCGGCGCGTGCGCCCGGGGCGGCGTCGGCGGATCCTGGATCCGCTTGACCGCCGTCGCCAGCGGCGTCTCACCTTCGAACGGCAGCTTGCCGGTGACCATTTCGTAGATCACAACGCCCAGCGCGTAGACGTCGGTGGCTCGAGTGATCGTCCCGCCAGTGACTTGCTCCGGGGCCATGTAGGCCGGGGTTCCCACGATCCCGCCGGTGAGGGCGGACACCGTCGAGCCCTCGCCCGTATCGCTGTGACGGGCCAGGCCGAAGTCGGTGACCACGGCGCGCGCCGGCTCGCCCTGCCCGGCGGGAACCAGCATGACGTTGGCGCTTTTGAAGTCGCGGTGTATTACATCTACCTGGTGCGCGGCTTCGAGAGCCGCCGCCATCTGCCGGACGATCGGCGCCGCTTCGGCCCGTGCGAGGCGTCCGCGCCGCAGCCGCTCGGCCAGCGTCTGGCCGCGCAGCAGCTCCATGCTCAGGAACGCCACCGGCCGCGAGGTTCCTTCCGGCTGATGGTGGAACAGGTCGAAGATGCGGCAGACGTTGGGGTGGGTGACGCGCCGCGCCAAGTGAATCTCGCGCTTGAAGCGCGCAATGGCGCGCTCGTCGCCGGCGATCTCCGGACGGATGGTCTTCAGCGCGACCTGTTCCTTGAGCTCCTGGTCTTCGGCCTCGTAGACTTCGCCCATCCCCCCTTGGCCGAGGAAGCCGACGATGCGGAAACGCCCGGCCAGCACGGCGCCGGGAGAGAGGGACGGCGCTCGATCGGCGGGCGCGGGCATGGCGATGGAGACTATACCACGCGGCTGCGGGTGCGATCCGCGGTTCCACTTTTTAGAGGCGAGCAGTCGCGCCAGCCGTCACTCGCGAGGGCGGCCCACTCATTGTCCGAACAGATCCGAGTGGCTGCCCGTTCGAACCAGAATCAATCTGTTGGGTGGGAGCTTGTAAAGCAGAAGCCAGTCCGGTTCGACATGGCAATCCCAATGCCCTTCCCACTCACCACGTAGCGGATGGACTCGGCACCGCGCCGGCAAGGGCTTCCCCGCCTGAAGAAGGTCTTGCTGAACAGCTCGCGGCCCACTACTGGCGCTCGCGCAATTCTCGGAACGAACTATAGCGCTTCAGGCCCTTGCCGGCATTCGCTGCTCGCATCGCGGAAATCGTCTCCTCATTGGGCGTCGTAACGGGAAACGGAAGGCCCCGGCGAAGCTCCACCTGCTTGAGAAAGAGACGAATCGCTTCCGTGGTTGAGAGGCCGATCTTCGAGAAGATTGACTCGGCCGACTTCTTTAGCCGAGGATCGATGCGTGCGTGAATCATCTCGGTTTTTCCAGGCATGTAGTTTCCTCTTCGTCCAATTGTATCTCAAATGAGATACGATTTGGGCGGTACCACCGCACCTATTACTTCGCCGCCGCCTTTCGCGCGATCAGGCCGAAGCCCTTGGCCGCGGCTTCTTTCTCGAGCGCCTCGAGGCCGGCGCGCGCGGCGGCCGCTTGGCCGAACTTTTTTTCGACCTCTGCCAGCGCCAGGCGGGCGTCGAACTGAAAACCGATCAGGCCGGCCTTGGCGCTGTCGGCGATGACCTTCTGAAGCAACTGCCGCGCCTCAGCGGGCTTTCCCGCGGCGGCGCGAACCTGCGCCACCGTCGTGGTCACCGCCAGGCGCAGGCCCTGCTTCTGGCTCTTCGCGGATAGCGCGGCGGCGCGCGCGGCGGCCGCTTGCGCTTCGGCGGTCTTGCCCTGCGCGAGCAGCGCCCGCGACTGCGCGGCGTGCGCGGAAGCTTCGCTGTCCGGGTCCTTACGCTGACGAAACACTTCGACCAGCTCGCGCGCGGTCGTCTCGCTCTCGCCGTGGCGTCCTTCTTCGAGCAACAGATCGCTGATCCCCAGGCGGCTCTCGGCGGCCTCCGCCTTGGCCCCGATCTCGTTGCGCACGGCCAGCGACTCCTCGAGAGCTTTGCGGGCGGCGGCCAAATCGCCCTGCGCTTTGAGCAGCTCGCCGTAGGCGTGCAGGGAATGTCCCAGGAAGGTCTTGTCGCCGATCTCGCGCCAGATGACCTGCGCCTCGAGGTACAGCTTCTTCGCCTCCGTCAGGCGCCCCTCGTCCCGCAAGGTATTGGCGATATTATCGAGGGCCACCGCCACGCCGCTCTTGTTGCCGATCTCCCGATAAATCCCGAGCGCGCCCTCGAACATCTTGCGCGCCCCCGCCAGGTCTCCCTGGAGGCCGAGCGCGCTGGCCATGTTGTTCATCATGCGGGCCATGCCCTCTTTGTCGTCGATCTCGCGATAGGTCTCGAGCGTCTGCTGCCACGCCCGGCGGGCGCCGGCCAGGTCGCCGGTCATGTAGGAGAAGTTCCCCAGGTTGCCCATCATCAATGCCACGCCGTTCTGGTTGCCGATCTTGCGGTAGAGGGCGAGGGCCTGCTCGCACATCTTGCGCGCCCCGGGCAGGTCGCCGCGGTTCATCATTATCACCGCGTGATTGTTGATCGACCCGGCCAGGCCGCGCAGATCTCCGCCGGCGGCGAACAGCCGCTTCGCCTCTTCGAGCGAGGCGATGGCCTTGTCGAGCTCGCCGAGGTTGTGGAGCGCGGAACCTTCGTCGAAGCGGGCGCGCGCCACCAGCAGTTGCGCGCCGCGCTCGGCGCCCTTGGCCGCGGCGCGCGCCGAGGCCACCACGGCGCGCTTCGAGTCGGCCAGCGTTCGCGCCGCCACCGCTTCCGCCAGATCGATCCGCGGGTCGTCCGACGCCGGCGCAGGCAGCTTGCGCAACGCTTCCGTCGTCGCCAGCGCGTCCTTCCCTTTGCCGCCGGCGGTTTGGGCGGCCGCCAGCCGCAAGCCGTACTCCAGATTGTCGGGGAAGAAGTTGGTCAAGGAGCGGTAAATCTCGATCGACTTGTCCCACTCGAGGCCGGTCTCGCGATAGCGGCCCTCGATCGACAGGCGCCCCTCGCGCGACAGGTTGGCCGACAAGTCGTAGGCCCGCTTGGCGACTTGGAGCGCCTTGGCGTCGTAGCCGAGGGAGTCCCAGGCGCCGGCCAGCGTGAAGTGCACCAAGGCGTTCTTGGGATCGGCGCGGGCCGCTTTCTCGAGCCGGTCGCGCGCGCCGAGCGGGTCGAACTGGCGGAGCTTGGCGATCCCCTCGGCGTAGAGCCGCGCGGCTTCGGGATTCGCCGGCACGGAGGCGCGCACCTGGCTCGCCTGCGCGGCGGAAAGCCCGCCGGCGCCGAGCTTCTCCCGCAAGCGAGCGCCGGTGCGCGAGACCAGCTCGAACAGTTGCGGCTCGGTCCCGGTTTCGGCCACCGAGGCGATGATTTCGCCGGCCACCGCGTCCTGCAAGCGCAGGTCCAGGCGGATCTGTCCCCCGGCGGCCAGGACTGTATAAGACCCGAGTACTACCAAGTCCGTTCCCAGGTTGGCGCGCACCCGCGCCAGCGTGTCCCGGGCCAGGCTGTCGGTTTCGGCCAGCGCCAGATCGGCTTTCATGCGGGCGACGTTTTCCCCGGAAATCGTGCGGAGCTTTTCGCCCGCCGCCAGCTCCGTTGTCAGCATCTCCGACAAGGCGGTCGACAGCCAGGCCGATTCCGGACGGCGGGCCAGGTCCTTGAACCCCAGCACGGCCACCGACCGGCGGGCGCGGATCGGCTGCGCGATCTTCGCCGACGGCGCCGCCTCGCGCCGCTTCCAGGTCAGTTGCAGGTAGTAGCCGGCCACGCCGCCCACCACGAGCAGCAGCGTCACGGAGGCCGCCGCCAGTTGCCACGGCCGGCTGACCGCTGCCGGCTCGGGCTCCGGCTCGAAAGCCTGGAGGGTCTCGGACGCGCTCGAAAACCGCGCCGCCGGCTCGCGTTCCAGGCATCTGAGAATTGCTGATTCCCACACCGGATCGAGCTCCGGCACATGCCGCCGCGGCGGCGTCGGCGGATCCTTCACCCGCTTGACCGCCGTCGCCAGCGGCGTGTCCCCCTCGAACGGCAGCTTGCCGGTGACCATCTCGTACAGCACAATGCCTAGCGCGTAGATGTCCGTCGCGGGAGTGATGGCGCCGCCGGTCACCTGCTCGGGGGCCATGTAGGCCGGCGTGCCGACCATGCCGCCGGTGATCGACGCCGCCGACACGGTGGAGCCCTCGCCGGTTTCGCTGAGCCGCGCCAGCCCGAAGTCGGTGACCACCACGCGCGCCGCCTCGCCGGCGTCCTTCCCCGGAACCAGCATCACGTTGGCGCTCTTGAAGTCGCGGTGGATGACGTCGACGCGGTGCGCGGCCTCGAGCGCCGCCGCCATCTGCCGCACGATGGGCGCCGCTTCGGAAGTGGACATCGGCCCGCCGCGCCGCAGCCGGTCGGCGAGCGTCTGGCCGCGCAGCAGCTCCATGCTCAGAAACGTCACCGGCCGCGCCGTTCCTTCCGGCTGATGGCGGAACAGATCGAAGATCCGGCAGACGTTGGGATGCGTGACGCGCCGCGCCAGGTGAATCTCGCGCTTGAAGCGGGCGATGGCTCGCTCGTCGGCGGCGATCTCCGGGCGGATGGTCTTCAGCGCGACTTGCTCTTTGAGATCCTGGTCTTCGGCTTCGTAGACCTCGCCCATGCCCCCCTGGCCGAGGAAACCGACGATGCGGAAGCGTCCGGCGAGCGTTGCGCCAGGCGCGAAGGCCGCCTCTCGATCGCCGGGCAGCGGCAAGGGCGAGCCGGGCGCGCGCGGCGCCGCCGACTGTGTGGCGTCCTGTTCGTCGGGCGGGGTCATCGAACGGCGGAGACGGCTGCCGCGTAGGATACCAGATTCTACGCGGGCTTCTGGCGCGCCAGGATCTCGGCGATCCGCTCGCAGGCGCGGCCGTCGCCGTAGGGATTGTGCCGGCGCGACATTTGGCGGTAATGCTCCGGATCGTCGAGCAGCGCGGACGCCTCGCTCACGATCGTCGCAACGTCGCTGCCGACCAGCCGGACCGTGCCGGCGCGCACTGCCTCGGGCCGCTCGGTCTTCTCGCGCATCACCAGCACCGGTTTCCCGAGCGAGGGCGCTTCCTCCTGCACGCCGCCCGAATCGCTGAGGATCAGGTGCGCCCTAGTCATCAGGTCGACAAACGGCACGTACTCGAGCGGCTCGAGGAGATGGATCCGCGGGCGCGCGTCCAGATGCCGGCGGACGACCTGCTGCACGTTCGGATTCAGGTGCACCGGGTAAACGATCTCGACGTCGGGCCGCGCCGCCAGCTCCCCCAGCGCGCGGCAGATGCGCTCGAAACCCTCGCCGAAGCTCTCGCGGCGGTGGGCGGTCACCAGGATGAGCTTACGCGCCGGGTCCAGGAACGGCCACTGGCCGCGCGCCAGCCGGCCCTGCTCGAGCCCCTCGCGGATCTCGAGCACCGCGTCGATGACGGTATTGCCAGTGACGAAAATCGAATCCGTCCGCACGCCTTCGGCGCGCAGGTTGGCGGCGGCTTCCTCGGTGGCGGCGAAGTGCAAATCGGCCAGGTGGCTGGTCAGGACGCGGTTGATCTCCTCGGGAAACGGCTGATACTTGTCCGCGGTGCGAAGCCCCGCCTCGACGTGGGCCACGCGGACGCGCGCGTAGAACGCCGCCAGCGCCGCGGAGAATGTTGTGGTGGTGTCGCCCTGCACGATGACCACGTCCGGCCGTTCCTCGGCGACGACCGGCTCGAGCGCCGCCACGGCGCGCGCCGTCAGCGCCGCCAAACTCTGCCCCGCCGCCATGATGTTCAGGTCGCGATCGGGAGCGACCCGGAAGGTCTCCAGCACCTGGTCGAGCATGGAGCGGTGCTGCGCGGTGACGCAAACGCGCGTCTCGAAGCGCTCCGCCGTTCTGCGGAGCTGGTTCACCAGGGGACACAGCTTGATCGCCTCCGGGCGCGTGCCAAAGACGAACAGGACCCGCAGCGGGCGGCTCATCGCTCAGTTGAGCATCGCTGAGACATTGTTGAGCCCTTGCAGCGTTTGGCGCACGTCGTCGGCGTCGGCCGCCTGCGGGCTCAGGAACAGGTAGCTCTCTAGGTCCCGCCGCGCCTGGGCGTAGTTCTGGAGGTGGCAGTGGAGCCGGCCGCGCTGCTTGAGGTCCTCGACCGAGGCCGGCGACACCGCTAGGACCATGTCCAGGACGCCCAGTGCCTTGGCGTGCTGCCCGCGCTCGAGGTAGATGCCGCGCAGGTTCTTGAGCATCCGCAGCACGATGTATTTTTTGTCCACCGCCGCCAGGTGCTGCTCCTCGAACGGCATCCGGCCGTCGTGAATGCTCTCCACGATTTCGCGGCAGTCGCGCGGCGTCAGGGACCGGCCGCCGTGAAACGGATCGAGCAAAAAGACGCCCTGCTCGTCCTGATACTTAACCATGAAATGACCGGGCAGCCCGACGCCGAGCAACGACACGCCCAGCCGCCGCCCGACTTCCATGTAGAGGACCGACAGCGTGATGGGAATGCCCGCGCGGCGGTCGAGCACCAGGTGGAGGAAACTGTTCGCCGGGTCGTAGTAGTCGGCTTCGTTGCCCCGAAAGCCGCAGGCGCCGGCCAGGAACTGGCGCAGGGCCGCGACGCGCCCCGCCGGATCGGGCTGCGATCGAACGGCGGGCTCGGCCTCGGCGGCGAGCCGATCGAGCCGGGCGATCTGCGCCTCGACGTCGAGCTGCGGGTATTCGCCGCACGCCATCAGAAAGGCGGCGCGGTCGAGCTCGATCGACTCCTCCGGCTGGTCGAGCAGTCGCGCCAGGTCGTTTGCGGCAACGCTCATCGGCGGATCGTGTGCGACAACGGACGACGAACCACGGGCATCAAACTAAACGATCGCTTCGCGCTTCTCGTCCCAGCGCACGGTGCGTCCCTGCAAGTAGCTGTCCACCGCCATGCGGCAGGCGATCGAGGCGCGGTAGCCGACCTCGAAGGGGCAATTCGGCTCCTTGCCGGAGCGGACGCAGTCGGCGAAGTTCTGCATGTGGCGCTCGCCGGAGGAGCCGGATCCCGAGATCTCGCTGCCTTGCGGCCGGTTGACCTTCTCCGGCGTGTAGCGCACCTGGCGGTGCTTCGAAATGGTCCCATCAGTACCCAGGATCTCCTCGCTCGAACCCAGGTGGGAGTTGCCGAAGCCGCTGGTCCAGTTGAACAGCATCTCCTCGGGCTGCTCGAGCGTGACGTTCATGGTGTCGGGGACCTCGCGGCCGTCCTTCCAGTGATAGACGCCGCCGCGCATGGTCGCCGCCTGCGGGATCTTCAGGTTCAGCACCTTGTACCAGAAGGCCACCTGGTGCGTCATGTTTTCGTAGACGTTGCCGCCCGAGTAATCCCAGAAGAAGCGCCAGTTGATGAAGCGGTTGGCGTCGAACTCCCGCTGCGGCGACTCGCCGAGAAACAAGCTCCAGCGGACGTTGTCGAGGTTCACGTCGGGAAACACCGGCCGCGACCACTGCGGCTTGCCGTGCGGCGTGTTGCGATACATGTGGGCGTGCACTTCGGTGATGCGTCCGAGGAGCCCGGCGTCGAGAATGTTGCGGGCGTCGGTGACGTGGCCCGAGCTGCAATGCTGGTGGCCGATCTGCACCACCTTGCCGGCGCGCTGGTAGGCGAGGCGCATGCGCTTGGCGTGATCCACGGTGAAGGCCATGGTTTTTTCCTGGTAGACGTGCTTGCCGGCCCCGAGCGCGGCGACGAAATGCTCGCAGTGCAGGTGCTGCGGCGTGGCGATGATCACCGCGTCGATGGCGCGGTCCTCGAGCATCTCGCGGTAATCGAAAAACATCTTGGCGTTGGGGACGAAGGCGCGGCACTCCTCGTGGCGTCGCTGGTAGACGTCGGCCACGGCGGCGAACTCGGTGTTAGCGCAGGCGATCGCCTCGCGCATGAGCTGCTGGCCGCGGCTGCCGGCGCCGATGATGGCGAAGCGGATCCGCTCGTTGGCGCCGAGCACCTGCCCGGCCGGGGCCATGGTGGCGATCGTGCCGGCCACACCTGCGGAAACTTTACCGATGAAATGGCGTCGCGAAGTCATGAGACTCTCCTGCTCGCTCTATTCTACCCCGCCCGGGCGATCCGCGCGCCCTCGGCCAGATTGCGCAGCTTGGCCAGCGCGATGTGCCGCGCCGTCTGGCTCAGGCCGCAGTCGGGGCAGAGCGACAGTTTCTCGGCCGGCACGAACTCCAGCAGCAGCCGCGCCCGCCGCGCGATCTCCTCGGGCGGCTCGATGTAGCTCGACTTGACGTCCACCACACCCGCGGCCAGGCGCTTGGTCGCCGCGAACTCCTTCCATAAATCGGCCTCGGCCATTTCGCGGCTGGCGAACTCCAGAATCAGCTCGTCCGCGCGGATTTCGAGAATCTTCGGAAACAACGGCCGGTAGCGGCGCGCGCCCACGGCGCGGGCCTTGTAGTTGCCGAAGCAGAGGTGCGTCGAGATCGTCGCCCGGATGCCGGCCGCCGTGGCGTTGAACAGCTCGACGTAGTCGCCTACTCCCGAGGGGTAGCAGGCGAACGACGGCTCATCGAGCTGGATGTGCTCGCAGCCGGCCTCGACCAGCCGCTCGAGCTCGCGCCGCACGATCGGGACGAGACGCCAGGCGATTTCCAGCCGGTCCGCCCCCGCGAGGCGCCCGGAAAGCGTGAACGGCCCCGGCACCGTCGCCTTGACCCGCGCCCGCGCGATCGACTTGAGAAACACAAACTCCTCGACCACGCCCAGCCCTTTTGGCGCACCGAGCTCCCCGGCGATCTCGTAGCGCGGCCGCTGGTCGTGCGCCGGGGCGCCAAGCCGCCGCTCGACCGGCAGCGCGCGCAGACCGGTGAAAGCGCCGTAGAAACCGAGGTTGAAATCGAGCCTGCCCATCTCGCCGTCGGTGATGATGTCGATGCCGGCGCGCTGCTGGTCTTCGACCGCGAGCGTCACCGCGTCGCGGCGCAGCTCCGCGACGTCCGCCGGGCCGTAGAGACCCTGCGCGATCACTTCCTGTGCCTGGCAATACCATCCCGGCCAGCAGTGCGACCCGACAACAGTGGTGGGCAAAAGCATGATGTCGCCGCGTTGTAAAGTATACTCTTACCAATGATCGGCCAGACCTTCGGCCACTACCGCATCACCGAAAAGCTCGGCGCCGGCGGCATGGGCGTCGTCTACAAGGCCCGCGACGAAAGCCTGGAGCGCGACGTGGCGCTGAAAGTTCTCCCTGAAACCGCCCTCGCCGACGAGCACGCCCGGGCGCGCTTCCGCCGCGAAGCCCTGGCTCTGTCTCAGCTCAACCATCCGCACATCTGCACCATCTATGAGGTCGGCGAAGCCGCCGGGCAGACCTACATCGCCATGGAGTACGTCGAGGGCCGGCCGCTGAGCGCCCAGGTCCCCGCCGACGGCCTGCCGGTCGAGACCGCCCTCCGCTACGGGACGCAGATCGCCGACGCTCTGGCTCACGCCCACGAGCGCGGCGTCGCGCATCGGGATCTCAAGTCCGCCAACGTGATGATCACGCCCGACGGGCGGAGTAAGGTGCTGGACTTCGGCCTCGCCAAACGCCTGCGCGGCGCCGACGAGGCCACCCGCTCGCGCGAAACCGAGGCCGGGACCATCGCCGGCACGCTTCACTACATGGCCCCGGAAGTGCTTCGCGGCGAGCCGCCCGACGAGCGCAGCGACCTCTGGGCCCTCGGCGTGATGCTCTTCGAGATGACCGCGGGCGAGCTGCCCTTCCGCGGTCAGACCGGCTTCGAAATCAGCTCGGCGATCATCAAGGAACCGCCCGCGCCGCTGCCCCCGCGCGTTCCGGCGGGACTGCGGGCGATCATTCAACGCTGCCTCGCCAAGGAGCCCGGCCAGCGCTACCGGCGGGCCGGAGAGGTTCGCGCGGCGCTCGAGGCGATTCACTCCGAGGCGGCCGTCGCTCCCGCCCGGCCCGCCGTCGCCCGCCGCCGGTGGCCGCTGCCAGCGGCCCTCGCCGTCGGCGCCGCGCTCCTGACACTGGGGGTCTGGTGGTTGGCGACAGGGCGAAAAGCCGGGCCGGCGGCCATCTCCTCGCTGGCGGTGCTGCCGATCGAGAACCTCTCCGGCGACCCGACCCAAGACTATTTCGCGGACGGTATCACTGAGGCCCTCATCGCCGACCTGGCGCGCATCCAAAACTTGCGTGTGCCCTCCCGGCTCTCGGTGATGAAGCATAAGGGAACGCGGCAGTCGGCGCCGGAAATCGCCGGCCAACTGAAAGTCGAGGCCCTGGTTCTCGGATCGGTGGTGCGCTCGGGCGACCGCGTTCGCATCACCGCCCAGCTCGTCGAGGCGGCCACCGAAAAACAGCTCTGGGGCGCTACCTATGATCGCGACCTGCGCGACATCCTGGCCGTGCAGGGCGAAGTGACGCGCTCGATTGTCGGGGAAATCAAGATCAACCTGAGCCCGCAGGAGCAGGCGCGGCTGGCCAAAGCCCGCAGCGTGAACCCTGCAGCCTACACGGACTATCTCCGCGGTAGATTTCAGGCCCGCCGCGGCAGCAAGGAGGGGCGCGCGGCCGCGATCCCGCTGCTGGAGGGCGCCGTGGCTACCGATCCGGGTTTCGCCTCTGGTTACGGCGCGTTGGCGAAGGTCTATGCGGAAACACTGTTCTTCGACGCTCCTGGGAGCAAAGAGCTCGAAGAGAAGAGTTACGTGGCGATCGACAAAGCCCTCTCGCTGGATCCTGATTCAGCCCCTGCACTGGTGGCCCGAGGCTACATGCTGTGGACCCCCGCCAATCGCTTTGCCCACGAACGGGCGGTGCAGCAATTCCGGCGGGCCCTGACCATCGATCCCACTCTCGACGATGCCCGTGAGCGGATGGCGGTCATCTACGCCCACGTCGGGCTGTCGGAGAAGGCCCTCGAGGAATTCCGCCGCGCCCTGGAAGGCAACCCTTCCAGCACCTTCACCCGCTTTGGCCTCGCCGACGCGGCGCTGTTTGACGGCAAGTATGAGGAGGCTCTGGCCATCTACAAGGACGTACCCGCGGAGTTCGTTTCGGGCGTTCGCTTTGGCCGGGAGATACTGGCTCTGCTCTGGCTGGGGCGCAGGCGGGACGCCGCGTCGACCATCGGAGAATTCCAGAAAACCGGACTGGAAGAGATCAGCGGCACCCTGGCCAGCGCTGAAGCCTTGCTCTTCGCCGCCTCCGGCGACTTCCGGCGGGCCGAGGAAAAAATCAAGGCCGCGGCCGGCCGCCGCGGCGTCGGCCACTTCCACCACACCGCCCACAACATCGCCGCCGCTTACGCCCTGATGAACAAGCCGGAGCGGGCCGTCCAGTGGCTCCAGGTCGCCGCCGACGAGGGCTTTCCCAACTATCCGGTCTTCGAGCGCGACCCCCACCTGGCCAAGATCCGCCAGCATCCCGACTTCCTGGCCTTCATGGCCACGCTCAAGAAGCAGTGGGAGCACTACCAGGCGACGCTATGAGGTCCAGGCCAGCTGCTTCCAGGTCACTTCGGTCGGCAGCTTCTCGCCTTGGTGGAGGAAGGCGCAGTAGGTGACCGTGACGCGGCCGCCCGCCGGAATCCGGCGATAGCAGGGCGTCTCGAACATCGTGCCGCGCTCGATCATCTGCCGGCGGGTCTCGGGCATTGGCGATACACCGAACTCCATGCCCCGCGCAATGGTCCGTCCGTTCCACGGCGGATGTTCCCGGGCGCGGTTTTCTTCCCAGATTCCCAGCCACGGAAAATCCGCGCGTGGCCAGGCGTAGCCGAATAGCAGCTTCAGGTCCGAGTTGTAGGCGATGAAGGACGCCTGCTCGTGCTTGGCGTCCATCAGGTGCGCCGTGTAGGCGGCGGAGAACGGCACGTCGTCCGCGGCGAACTGGAGGTCGACCAGGCGCCCGTCGATGCCGGGGCACCAGGGCCAGTCGAACTCCGCCCCTCTCTTCAGCCGCTCTTTGCCGGCGGGGGCGAAGTCGCCTTCAAAGACCTTGGAGCGCGTCGCGAGCGAAAAAAATGCAGTGCGGCCCGGCACGAGAAACGGCGGCCCCAGCGTGACGTGCTGCGTCCAGCCGACGGCGCGATCCTCGGCGGCGAGGTTCTCGATTGTCTCAACAATGACTAATGTCGTCACGCCGGGCGCCAGCAGCAGCCGCCGCTCCACCCGCATTCCGGCCAGCGGCAGCTCGGCCACCGCCCGCAGCTCCATCGTAGTTACCGGCGCGATCTCCCAGTCCACCACCGAGGCCTCCCCGTGCACGGTCAGCCCGGCGGCCGCCTCTTCTTCCGACGGCGGTCCGAAGATGTCGAGGCACAGGTTGTGCCCCATGATGCCCGCCAGGAGCCTTCCTTCCGGCCCGGTCCCATACTCCGTATGGATCCGCGGATCGTAATCGCGCGGCTCGACGCTCGGCCAGGGCGGCGCCCACAGCGGGTTGACATCGGTCCCCTTCAGCGTGATCTCCGCGATGTGCCCGCCGCCAACCAGCACGGTCACGCCCATCAGCGCGTTCTCCAGCCTGACCGCCCGGCGCCCCCGAAAGTCGTCAATCACCAAATCACCCCATCACCAAATCAACAATTCAACAAATCGCCCTTGCTTCCGGGCCGCCGACGATTGTACCCTGGTGGGGTCATGGCATCCCGAAGCGTAAACAAAGTGATCCTGTTGGGCCACCTGGGCCGCGACGCCGAAACGCGGTACACGCCCGCCGGAGTCCCCGTCAGCAACTTTACCCTGGCCACGAACCGCCGCTGGAAGGATCAGCAGACCGGCGAGTGGAAGGAAGAGACCGACTGGCACAACATCGTTCTGTGGAAGTCCGAGAACGTGGCGCCGCATCTGCAAAAAGGCAAGCAGATTTACGTGGAAGGCCGGCTGCAAACCCGGAGCTGGGAAGACAAGGAAGGCAACAAGCGCTATACGACGGAGGTCGTCGCTGACGCCTTCTCATTGATCCTGCTGGGCGGCGGGCGTATGGGTGAGGCGGCTGCCGCCGCCGGCGAAGGTGAAGCGGCCCGCGGCGCGCCGGTGGCGGCGCCGCGAGTGGCCAAACCCGCCGGCGCCGGCCCGCCGTCCGAGGGCCCCAGCCAGGAGATTTCCGACGAGGATGTGCCGTTCTAACAGGAGCCAAATTATCTACGGCTTCTCGGCGATCACCGTCGAGAATTCTTTGCGCGTTTCCCCAGGCGCCGGAAACGTCTCGTGTCGCGAGTCCAGGATGCGCCAGCCGGCGAAGCGCTCCTCGATCTCGTCGCGCGCGAACAGACAGTAGTTGTTCGCGTGGAACATCCCCAGGAACGTGGTGCCCTCCATGAGCACGTTGACGATGGCGCGGCCTCCCGGGGTTGACGTGCTCCTGGATGGCGGCGAGCAGCTCCAACGCTCGCGCGCGCCGGAAAAACATGAGCACCCGATGGCCACGATCGTGTCGTAGCGCTGGTCGATGGTCCAGGTTTCGATGTCCGCTCGGATGGCCGTTACCGGAAGCCCTTCCTGCTGTGCGGTGGTATTGATTCGGTCTATGGCGGCCGGGCTGGCGTCGACCGCCACCACCCGGTGTCCCCGCCGCCCCGCCTCGAGAGCCAGGTTCCCGAGGCCGCAGCCGAAGTCGAGGACCGTACCGGCCAGGTAATCGAGCGCCCGCGTCTCAAAAGGGTTCAGCGCGTATTCCCGCTCGCGGACCTGCCGCTGGAACTGGGTTTCGAAGAACTCGACCGACTGGTTCTCAGCCACGGCCCCATCCTACCACCTTCGGGTCGACCCGCAACCTGCTGGTAGGGAAGGGCTTAATCCCAGGCGCATAGTTGATAGCAATACACTAAGATTTCTGTATTGACAACCGCTCATAGTTGTACCATAATCGACTTTGGAGGTGTTCCGCGATGGGCAAGATCATAGGCATCGATTTGGGTACCACCAACTCGGTAGTCGCGGTCATGGAAGGCGGCCAGCCGACGGTGATCGCCAACCAGGAGGGCGGGCGCACGACGCCTTCGGTGGTCGCTTTCGCCAAGAGCGGCGAGCGGCTGGTCGGCCAGGTGGCCAAACGCCAGGCCATTACCAACCCCGAAAACACCATCTTCTCGATCAAGCGCTTCATGGGCCGCCGTCTGGGAGAGGTCAGTGAAGAGATGAAGATGATTCCCTACAAAGTACTCGCCGACGGCGACCACGTCAAGGTCCAGGCGAGCGACCGCCGCTACAGCCCTCCGGAAATCTCGGCCATGATCCTGACCAAGCTGAAGGAAGCCGCCGAGGCCTATCTGGGCGAAAAACTCGTCGAGGCGGTGATCACCGTTCCGGCCTACTTCAACGACTCGCAGCGGCAGGCCACCAAGGACGCCGGCAAGATCGCCGGTCTCGACGTCAAGCGCATCATCAACGAGCCCACCGCGGCGGCGCTGGCCTACGGTCTCGACAAGAAGAAAGACCAGACCATCGCCGTCTACGACTTCGGCGGCGGCACCTTCGACATCTCGATTCTGGAGGTCGGCGAGGGCGTCGTCGAGGTCAAGTCCACGAACGGCGACACGCACCTGGGCGGCGACAACATCGACCACGAGCTGATGCAGTGGATCATCGCGGAGTTCAAGAAGGAGAACGGCATCGACCTCTCGAAGGACAAGATGGCGCTGCAGCGGCTCAAGGAAGCCGCCGAGAAGGCCAAGATGGACCTCTCGACGCTGCTCGAGACCGAGATCAACCTGCCGTTCATCACCGCCGACGCCAGCGGCCCCAAGCACTTGCAGATGAAGCTGACGCGCTCGCACTTCGAGCAGATGATCGAGCACATCCTGCAGCGCTCCGTGGGGCCGGTCAAGCAGGCGCTGTCGGACGCCAACATGATCCCGGACAAGATCGACGAGGTAGTTCTAGTAGGCGGCTCGACCCGCATCCCGCGCGTCCAGCAGATCGTGAAGAACCTGTTCGGCAAGGAGCCGCACAAGGGCGTCAATCCGGATGAAGTCGTGGGGGTGGGCGCCGCCGTGCAGGCCGGCGTTCTGGGCGGCGAGGTCAAGGACGTGCTGCTGCTCGACGTTACGCCCTTGTCGCTGGGCATCGAGACGCTGGGCGGCGTCTTCACGCGCCTCATCGAGCGCAACACCACCATCCCGACGCGCAAGAGCGAGGTGTTCTCGACCGCCGCCGACAGCCAGACCGCCGTCGACATCAAGGTCTTCCAGGGCGAGCGCGCCATGGCCACCGATAATCGCTTGCTCGGCGTGTTCCAACTGGTGGGCCTGCCGCCGGCGCCCCGCGGCATCCCGCAGATCGAGGTGACCTTCGACATCGACGCCAACGGCATCCTCAACGTCACCGCCAAGGATCGCGCCACCAGCAACGAGCAGAAGATCACCATCACCAGCTCCTCGGGTCTATCCAAGGACGAAGTCGAGAAAATGGCCCGTGACGCCGAGGCCCACTCCGCCGACGACCGCAAGCGCCACGACGACATCGAGGTCCGCAACCGCGCCGACGCCATGATCTACAACACCGAGAAGATGCTCAAGGAGCACCGCGACAAGATCACCGTCGAGGACGCCGGCAACGTCGAGTCGGCCCTGGAGGACGCCAAGAAGGCCATGCAGTCGGGCGACGTTTCGCGCATCGCTCCGGCCATCGACAAGCTCACCAACGCCAGCCACAAGCTCGCCGAGGCCATGTATAAGGCCGCCTCCGGACCCGGCGCCGGCGGCGCCCAGCCGGGCGACGGACGCCAGAAGCCCTCCGGCAAGGAGAAAGCGAAGGAAGAGGTGGTTGACGCCGAGTTCGTCGACGTCGAGGAGAAGGACAAAAAGTAGTCAGGAGTCAGGAGTCAGAAGTCAGGAGTCAGAATGCGGGCGGGGGCTCAGCAAGATTACTATAAGACGCTCAACGTCAAACGCGGCGCTTCGGCCGAGGAGATTCGCAAATCCTACCGCCGCCTGGCGCGTAAGTATCACCCGGATGTGAACCCCGGCGACAAGTCCGCCGAGGAGCGCTTCAAGCAGATCCAGGGGGCCTACGACGTTCTGGGCGATCCCAAGAAGCGCCAGGTCTACGACACGCTCGGTTTCTACTCGGACGCCGGCCTCCACCCTGGCGCCGGCGGGCGCCCCGGCGCCGGCGCGCAGCCGGGCGGCTTTGGCTTCGGCGGGTTCGATTTCTCGGAGGCCTTCGGTGTCGACCCCGAGTCTCGCGCTGGAGGGCGCGGCGGGTTCTCCGACATGTTCGCCAACCTGTTCCGCCGCGGCGGCGAGCGGCCGGCGGCCGAGCAGGCTGGCAGCGACCTCGAGTACACCGTCCAGATCGGCTTTTGGGAAGCCATCCGCGGCACGCAGGCCACGCTGCGCTTCCAACGCTACGAAACCTGCGTGACCTGCGGCGGCATGGGTGGCGGCGGCGGGGCGGTGTCGATCTGCCCGGAGTGCCGCGGCTCCGGTCAGGTTTCGCAGATGGCCGGCGCCATGCGCTTTCAGCTCACCTGCATGCGCTGCCAGGGGCGCGGCCAGATGCAAAGCGCCTGCCCGACCTGCCACGGCGACGGGCGCATCTCCCGCGACGACACCGTCGAGGTTCGCATTCCGGCGGGCGCCGAGAACGGCTCGCGGCTGCGCGTGGCCGCCAAGGGGAACTCCGGCGCCGGGGGCGCGCCGCCCGGCGACCTCTACATCACCACGCGCGTCGAGGACCACCCGCTGTTCCAGCGCGCCGGCAACGACATTCACGTCGAGATTCCGATCACGGTCGCCGAGGCCGCCCTGGGCGCCAAGGTCGAGGTGCCGACCATCGACGGCAAAGCGCTGCTGAAGATCCCGCCCGGCGCCGACAGCGGCAAGACCTTCCGGCTGCGCGAGAAGGGCGTGCTCAACCGCCGCACCAACACCCGCGGCGACCAGTACGTGAAGGTGAAGATCGTCGCGCCCCGCGCCCACGACGAGCGGTCGCGCGAGATCTTGCGCGAGCTCGCCCGCCTCGACCCCGAAGACCCGCGCGGGAACCTGCTGGAGCAGAAATGAAAACCTCGCGGGCCGGCCGACGAAAGGCCTCCGCCAAGACCGCCGGCTCGCCGCGCAGCCGCGGCCGCGCCGCCTACATGATCTCGGCGGTTTCCGGGCAGTACAATATCCACCCGCAGACGCTGCGATTGTATGAGCGCGAGGGACTGCTGCAGCCCTCCCGCAGCCAGGGCAACACGCGCCTCTACACCGACGACGACCTGGAGCGGCTGGAGGTGATCCTGTCGCTGACGCGCGACCTGGGCGTCAACCTCGCCGGGGTCGAGATCATCCTGAACATGCGCGAAAAGATGTCCGCCATGGACCGGCAGATGCAGGAGTTCGTCGCCTATTTGAGCCGCCAGATGCTGGAATGGGGACCGCCCCCGGAGTCCGCCCGCCGCGCGCTGGTGCCCGTCGCGCGCCGCGCCGAGCCGGCCGAGCCGCGCCGCGGCAGATCCGCCCGAGCGCGGCCGTGATCGCCTTCACAACCCCTCAGCAGTAGCCAGCCGGGCGCCGCGCGCCGCGGCGCGGTCGAGCACCGCTTGCGACGCCTCGGGGCTGATGCCGCGGATGCCGTCGGTGACGATGGCGACTTTTCGACCGCAACGGAGCAGCCCTTCGACCGCGTGACGGACGCAGTAGTCGGTAGCGACGCCGACCACGGCGCACTCCTCGTCCGGGTACAGGTCGAGCAGACGCTCGAAGTTGGGGTTCGAGAAAACATCGAGCGTCTGTTTCTCGACGATAACCTGGGACGCCCCTTTGTAGCGGGCGACGTCGGCCGGCCCGCGGTTGGGGATCACGACGCACTGGCGCGAGAGCGTCGCGGGAACTTTCCGCTGGCCGTGCGTTCCGGCCACGCAGTGGGGCGGCCAGTCGGCGAACTCCGGATCGTTCTCGGCGTGGGCGTCGACCGAGGAGATCACCGGGATGCCGCGCTCGCGCACGCGCTCGAACAGCCGGGCCAGCGTCGGGATGAGCCGCTCGGCCCCGGGCACATAGAGCGCCCCCGCCGGCAGCAGGAAGTCGATCTGCGTGTCTTCGTCGATCAGAATCATCGCGACGCGCCCAGCTGCGCGCAAAGCGCCTGCAACTTTTCACTATAGCGAACCGGATAGGGCTCGGGGTTTTCGAGCCGCCGGCAAGCGGCGGGCAGCTCAGCGAGCTGGGCGCGGGCGCGCCCGCGGATCTGGCTGAGCGCCGGCGGCTCGGCGACGCGCCGGCCGCGCTCGACGACCGGCTCGAGCAGCGGCGCGGCGCCCGCGAAGCTCTCGCACTCCAGCCCGACTATGTCGTAACCGGGGCCGCGGAACACCTGCTTGATTCCCGGCCAGGAGGGCTTGTCGGCGCTGCGTTTGGCCGTCGGCCGTGGCTGGCCGCCGCGCTCGATCTCGACCAGCTTGTAGATACTGGCCAGATGCGGGGCGTCGGCCGAGGTCGCCAGCTCGGTTCCGGCGCCGAACCAGTCGATCGGCGCGCCGGCGCGGACCAGCGCGGCGATCCGCTGCTCGTTGAGGTCGCCGCTGGCCATGATGCGGGCCTCGCGGTATCCGGCGTCGTCCAGGATGCGCCGAACCAGGCGGCTCTGGGCTTCCAGATCCCCGCTGTCGAGCCGGACTCCCAAAAACGGCTGGCCGACGGCGGCGGCGTTCCGCGCGCCGGCCTCGACGTCGTAGGTATCGAGCAGGTAGATGGTGCGATCCCCCAGGAGCTGCTGGAGGCGGCAGAACGCTTCCGGCTCGGAATCAAACGCCTGCGTCCAGGAGTGCGCCGCCGTGCCATAGACGGGGATGCCGAAGCGGTAGCCGGCCTCGACGTTCGACGTCCCCATGCAGCCTCCGATGTAAGCAGCGCGGGCGCCGAGCACCCCGGCCTGGGGCGTATGCGCGCGCCGCGTCCCGAACTCCACCACGCCGCGGCCTGCGGCGGCTTCCACGATCCGCGCCGCCTTGGTCGCGATCAGGGTCTGAAAGGTGATCGTCGACAGCAAATACGTTTCGGCAATCTGCGCCTCGGGCAGGGGTCCGGAAATCCGCAACAGCGGCTCGCCGGCGAACACCGGCGTTCCTTCGCCGACCGCCCACACATCCCCGGTGAAGCGAAACCGACTCAGGTAATCCCAGAAGCCGGGGGAGACCTGCGAAAAAACCGGCTGGCTGCGGAGGTAGTCGATCTCCGGCGGGTTGAAGGCGAGATCGAGCAGGTACGCGAGGGCCTCCTCCAGCCCCGTCGCCAGCAGATAGGAGCGGTTGGCGGGCAATCGCCGGATGGAGAGCTCGAAGGTGGCCCGCTCGGCCGACTTGCCGGCCTGCCAGTAGCCGGCCGCCATGGTCAGCTCGTAGAGGTCGGTCAGAAGTGCCTTCATATCATGCACTTATACCAAACCTCCGCAAATTTGCGGAGGTTTGAATCCGCCGATTGAACCTTGACAAAAATGCCCGGAACGCCTTAAATTAGTAAATGGTGGTTCTATTGCCCGGCTTGTTCCCGCAGCCAGGGCGGTTTGAGGGCAGGCGCTAGGCCAGTTCAAATTCGCACAAAGAGGGAACGGAATGTTTTTTCTAGAGTTGTTCATGACGCTGACGTTGATGTTCGGCGCGCCCTGGATGGGGTTCGATTTTTCCGCCTCGCTCGGCGTGGACAATGAGGTCGGCCAGCACACCATTCACGGCCACCTGCCCGGGCCGCCCGACTCGCATTTCGGCGGTTTGGCCGACCACCTCCACCACGGCCAGCACGGGCACGTTGCCGGCCCGAGCGGGCACGAGTTCTTCCACTAGGCCGTCGCGCGCGGCATTCGCTATTCTGAGGAGTGGTGTATCGCGCCATTCTCCTCCTGCTGCTAGCCTCGGGGGCGGCGGCGCAGCCCGTGATTTCTTCCGGCGGTGTGGTTAACGCCGCGAGCTTCTTGCCGGCCAATTCTCCGGGCGGGGCGATCGCCCAGGGATCGATCTTCTCGATTTTCGGCAAGGGGCTGGGGCCATCGTCGTTGGCGCAGGCGGAGCGCTTTCCGCTCGAGACCACGCTGGCCGGTGTGAGGGTCCGCCTGCTGCACTTGCAGACCGGCGCGCCGCTGGACGCGATTCCCCTGTTTGTCAGCGAGTTCCAGATCAACGCGATCCTTCCGTCGACGACGCCGGTCGGCTCGGTCGCCGTCACGGTGAACTACAACGGGAGGAGCAGCGCGGCGCAAACGGCGAAGGTGGTGCGGTCGAGCTTCGGAGTTTTCATGATCACCGGGGCGGCCGTCGTGCAGAACTATGTCTCACCCGAAGAGCAGCCGCTCAACTCCCCGGCCGCTCCCGCGGCGCCCGGGCAAACAGTGATCTTATGGGGCACCGGCCTTGGCCCTATCGCCGTACCCGACGGCGCCGGGCCTGTTCCAGAGGCATTGGATGTGCCGGTCGAGGTAACGCTTGGCGGGCGACCGGTCGTGATCGACTACCGGGGCCGCAGCGGCTGCTGCGCGGGCGTCGACCAGATCAACTTCCGGATTCCCGCCGACGCGCCGACCGGCTGCGCGGTGCCGCTCGCGGTGAAAGTGCAGGGCGGCGTCTATGGCAACGTGGCGCCGATGGCGGTGGGATCCGGCTCCCTTGCCTGCGCGGGCGCGCCATCGATTCCGGCCCGCGCGGGGCGGTTCGGCGACATCAGCCTGGTCCGCTCCACCAGCGGCGCCGGCACTCAGGATACGGCCCGTGGGTTCTTCCTTCGGGAGGAGCGGTCTGACGTGCACTGGCCGGCGGCGGGAACCTGCGTTTCGAGTGGATTCGGTGTTCCCGTATTTGCCATACCAATGGAGGCCGGTCCGCTCTTGACCATCGAAGGACCTCAGGGAACGCGCCAGATCCCGCGCGCCGGCCCGGGCGCCTATTATCTGGACTCAACCGGCATTCCGCTTTTCCTAGGACCCGGGACTTATACAGCGAGCGGGACGAGCGGGGTTGACGTCGGCCCGTTTCGGGCGTCGCTCCTGGCCCCGTCGGCGCCCAACTGGACAACTGCCGGCGGGGATCGCGGACGCGGCATCACGCTGGCGTGGACCGGCGGCGAGCCGCCCGGCGGCCTGATCGGAGTCTCCGGACAGAGTTTCTTCTGCACGGCTTCCGCGTCGGCCGGTTCCATCACGGTTCCCCCGGCGGTGGTCGCGAATCTGCCGGCCTCGCTCGCGGTCAGCCTGATCGCGAGCTCGGGATCGGCGTTCCTCGCGGAGGGACTGGACGCCGGCTTTTTCAGCTATGCGCACTTTAACAGCCGTTTCGTCGACTTCGGCGAGCCGCCGCTAGCCAGCTCGCCGGTGCGGCTACCTAACGATCAGACAATCCTGGCGGAGCTGGCCGCCTCGGGCGGCGAGCAGCAGCGCGGGCTGATGCTGCGCGCCGAGCTCGCCGCGGACCGCGGGATGCTGTTCCTGTTCGACCGGCTCGCCCCCTACCCCTTCTGGATGTTCCGCACCCTGATCCCGCTCGACATCGTCTGGATGGACCGCGACCGGCGGATCGTCTTCATCTCCGCCAACACGCCGCCTTGCCGCAGCGAGGACTCGCGCAACTGCCCGACCTACGGCGGCAATGAGTTGTCGCAGTACGTACTCGAGCTCGCCGCCGGGCAAGCGGCGCGGCAAGGGCTGCAAGTAGGCGACCGGTTGTCCTGGTAGCCGCCTTACTGGCGCAATTTGGCGATGGCTTCCCGCATTTTGTCGGCCTGCGGCCAGTCGGGGTGGCGGGCGAGGAAGTCGGCCAGCTCCTCGGCGGCGGCCGCCCGGTTGTCGCGCCGCAGGTGAATTTCCGCCAGCAGCAGTTGCGGGTGGGAGAAGTGCGCCGGATCGAGACGCTTGGCCCTGTTGAGGTACTGGAGGGCGCGGTCCAAGTCTCCCAGGTAGAAGTAATTCATTCCGGTCTGGGAGTTGGCCAGAGCGTCGTTGGGGCGGCTCAACACGGCGTGGAGGTTGTACTTCATGGCCTCGTCGAACTTCTCAAGCGACAGCAGCGCGCCGCCCAGGTTCACCAGCGGCTCGAAGGCCTCGGGGTCCTGCTCGAGAGACTCCCGAAAATGTTTTTCGGCGCGGGCGTAGTCGCGGCTCTGGTAGGCGATGGTGCCCAGGTTGTTCCAGGCGGCGGAAAACTGCGGGGCCATCTCGACGGCTTTATCCAGGTGCGCGATGGCCGCGGGGACGTCGCGCTTCGAGAGCATCTTCTGGGCGTTGGCGTATTCCTGGCGGGCGCGGTCGGGGATGGTCAGCTCGCGCGCCGGGACCATGTGGCGCCGCCGCAGCACCTCTTCCGACAGGAGCTTGGAGTCGCGCATATCGACGGTCACGGCGACGCGGCCCTTGGGGTCGGCCAGCGACGGGCCGACCTCGATGGTCTGGCGCAGCTCCCCGCGCGACGGCACAAACACCGCCAGCGTGTAGGTTCCCGCCAGGAGTTTCCGGAACTCAAACCGGCCGCGGAGGTCGCTCAGCGTGGACGTGCTGAACGGCGTGGTCGCGCCGAAGAGCGACACCGACGCCCGCGTTTCCGGCACGATCTGGCCAGCCAAGTCGTAGGTCTCCGGCTCGGCGGCAAGCAACGCGAGCAGCAGTGCGAGCAGGGCCACCGGGGTTCCCTCAGTAGGGCGCCACCCGCTCCGGCAGCGGGTCGACCGCCTCGAGCGTCTTGCGCAGCATCAGCAGGCGCATCTGGTCGAGCAGCGGCCGGGCGGCCGGGTCGCGGGCGAGGTTGCGGAGCTCGTGCGGGTCTTTCTCGAGGTCGAAGAGCACTTCGTCGCCGCCTGCCCAGTAGCAATACTTGGCCCGCTTGGTGCGGATGATCCGGTTCGCGGTCGACTGCATGTAGGTCATCTCGCGGGCTTTGCCGCCGCGCATAGCCAGGAGGGGCGAGAGGCCCTGGTTGCCTTTCGGCGCGTCGATCCCAAGAAGCGCGAGCAGCGTCGGCATCGTGTCGAGAATCTCGACCGGCTCCTCGGAGCGGGCGCCAGCGGGCACGCCGGGGCCGCGGAAAATCAGCGGGATCCGCATGGCGCCGTCGTAGGGCATGGCGCTCTTGCCGTTGAGGTGGTGGTCGCCGAGGTAGTCGCCGTGATCGCTGGTCAAGACAACCAGCGTATTCGCAGCGACGCCCGCGCGGTCGGCAGCGTCGAGGATGCGGCCGACGTTGCGGTCGAGGTTCGACACCATGGCGTAGAAGTGTTTGCGGTACGCGGTCCAGGTGTCCTCGGGCGTCGAGGCGCCGGCCAGCACCGCCTTGCGCATTCGCTCGGGAAGATAGTTGGTTTCCTCGGCGCTGTAGCGGCGCGGCGGCAGGCGGACGTTGTCGTAGAGCGCCAGCATCGACGCCGGCGGATTCAGCGGCGGGTGCGGCGCGTAAAACCCGGCGTGAACGAAGAAGAGGCGGTCCTTGTTCTCCTCGACGAAGCGAGCCGTTTCGCTGGCGACCCAGTGGGCGTGCGTGGTCGTCTCGTGGCCCTCGAAAGTGTAGTACTCGAAGCGGCCGCGCTCGCCCGGCATCTTGACGCGCGCCTTGCGGCGGACCTCGGGGCCCTGCGCGTCGAGCCACAGGCCGTAGGCGTCGTCGTAGCAGCCGGGCTCGTCGGAGAGGCGCATCTGGTGGAAGCCGTAGGGCGGATGGTATTCGCGATGGTTACGGCCGCTGTGGGGCCAGAAGTGCAGCTTGCCTATTTGTCCTGTATAGTAGCCGGCGTCGCGCAACAGGTGCGTGAGGGTGACCTCGTTCTCCGGCATCTTGATGCCGTTGGACATGACGCGGTGCGCGTGCGGGTAGCGGCCGGTGAAAAGCGACGCCCGGTTGGGCGCGCAGGCCACGCCGACGGTAGTGCAGAGCGTGAAGCTGACGCCGCCGCGCGCCAGCCGATCCATTTGTGGCGTGAGGATAGCCGGATTGCCGTTGGCGGCCAGGTGGTCCCATCGCAGGTGGTCGGCGGTGATGAGGATGACGTTGGGACGCCGCGTGCGATCCTGCGCCACGAGCGGAGCGCCCGCGAAAAGGGAGACGAAGCGGCGGCGGGAGAAGCGCGGCATGCGGCTCTTCGCGTAGATGGTATCATTTCGGATCACAAAAACGCCGGGGGTGGTGCGATAATCGGTGCAAGATGCATCGAAGCCGGGAAGAGATTCTGCGGACGCTCGAGACCAACCGGGACCGGATTCTGGCGTTCGGGGTTCGGCGCCTGGGCCTGTTCGGTTCCTACGCGCGTAATGAGGCGGCCGAGGGCAGCGATATGGACTTTGTCGTCGAGTTCGGAAAAAAGAGCTTTGACGGCTATATGGATCTGAAGACGTTCCTGGAAGAACTTTTTGGCTGCCGCGTGGATCTGGTAATTGCGGATGCCGTTAAACCCCTGCTGTGGGCGGCCATTGTCGACGGCGCGGTCCATGCCCAGGGATTATAGGGTTTACCTGCAGGACATCCTGGAAGCAATCCGAAAAATCGAGGAGTACACAGTGGGTCTAACGCTTCAGGCTTTCGCCGACGACCCGAGGACCGTCGACGCCGCTGTCCGCAATTTGGAAAGCTCGCCGGTTTACGGGACATTCTGATCCATCGCTATTTCGGCATCGACTTGGAGGTCGTCTGGGACGTCAATTCAAACACAAGCTGCCGAACGCCGAGAAGGCCGCGCGGGCCGCGCTGCGGGATGACGGATAGCCAGCGGCGCATCGCGGAGAAGCAGATCGGTGTATGCTGGTCTGGACCGCGATCAAATGCCAGCAGTGAGAGACGGTATCCATCGCCGAGATTTCATCATGGCGGCAGCCGGCGCGGCGGCGACGGCGGCGCGCACGCCGGCCGCGGCCCCCGGCATGTTCGTGTCCCTCAACTCCTCGTTGACGAGGAAAACAGCCTGGCCGGAATTTGCGCGCCTGGCGGCCCGCCTGGGATACGGCGGCGCCGACGTGAACCTGGCCGCGGCGCGCAAAGAAGGACTGGAGGCGACGCGCGCCCTTTTCGCCGAACTGAACATCCGCCCCGGAATCGTCGGGTTGCCGGTCGCCTTCGGCAGAGACGACGAGGCATTTCAGGCGGGCTTGCCACAATTGGATGAGGCCGCGCGGTTCGCCGCCGCCATCGGCTGCCCGCGCATGATGGCCGTCCTGCCGCCGGCCAGCCAGACCCCCAAGGCCGAGTTCCGGAAGATTCTGCGCGACCGCCTGGCCGCCATCTCGGAAATCCTGCTGCGCTCGAAAGTCCGTCTGGGCCTCGAGTTCCTCGGCCCCTTGCACATGCGCACACGCCTGCCGCACGAGTTCATCTGGCGCATGGGCGAGTTGGCGGAGTTCGCCGCCGAGTGCGGGCCCAACATGGGGCTGACGCTCGACGCCTGGCACTGGCACCACGCCGGCGCCACCGCGCGCGACATCGTGGCCGCCGGCAAGTCGCGCATCGTCCACGTCCACGTCTCCGACGCCGCCAAGCTGCCGCCCGAAGAGGTGCGTGACAACCAACGCCTGATGCCCGGCGAAGGCGTCATCGATCTGGCGGCGTTCTTCCAGGCCCTACAGAAAATCGGCTACGAAGACGCCGTCAGCCCCGAGCCGCTCGGCCGCATCCCGCCGGAAATGCCGCCGGAGGACGCCGCGCGCCTGGGACTCGAGACCACACTGGCGGTGATGCGAAAAGCCGGCGTCGCCCCCGTTCCCTAGCAGCCGCTTGGGAAAGCTGGACCAACGGCGACATCGAGTCCGCCCGGGGCTCGGCGCAGGCCGCGGCCCGCTCCGACGAAGGCCGCCACGTCCTGTTCCTATGCGCCTTGGTGAAGGGAGACTACCGGGAAGCGCTCGAGCTGCACGCCGCGGTGGATCCTGCCAGACCTGGAGCGACACCACCATGCCGTCCGCCACGGGCCTTCGATAGACAGCTCCGCCGCGTCGCTTCAGCCTGGGCGCTACGCCGTTCGCGCGTACTGGTCGCGGCACTTCGCGGAGCAGAAATGCACGGTCTGGCCGTTGAACTTCTCGGTGACGGCGAGCTCGGGGGCGACGAAGGCGCCGCAGACGGGGTCCTTCTTCAGCTCGCTCGAGGGGCCGGACGCGGCGGCCTGCGCCGGGGGCGCCGACGGCGGACTGATCCACCGCGCGACCGCCTTCACCAGCGGCGCCAGCAGGGACCGCAGCATGAATAGTGCTGCGACAATCGCAAACAGCCGAAGCAGAATTTTCATGGCGCGACCGCGCCCGGGTCGTTACTTCTTCGTTTTCTTCCCCGGCTTGGTGGAAAACTCCGTCTGCACGCTGCCGGTGATGGCCTGCAGGCTGCCGCGGGCAGATTCGGCCAGCGGGCCGTCGGGCTTCAGCTCCAGGTATTTCTGAAACGCCTCAGCCGTGCCCGGCGCCGGCGTGATCTTGCCTTCGGCCGACACCTGCGCTTTGCTCAGCAGATACAAGCCGACCTGGTAGTGGGCCTCGGCGTAGTTGGCGTCGGCGGCGATCGCCTTCTTGAACGCCTCGTAGGCCTCGTCGTTCTTGCCGGTGTTGACGAGGATGGCGCCCAGGTTGAAGAAGTAGCGGCCGGCGTTGGGGGCGTCGATCTCGGCGGCCTTGCTCAGCTCGGCTTGCGCCTCGGGGTACTTGCCGAGGCGGGCCAGCGCCAGGCCGTAGTTGTTGTGGTAGGAGGATTCGTCGGGCTTCAGCTCCAGCGCCTTGAGGTAGTATTCCAAGGACTTAGTTAGGATCGCCTGCTGCTCGTTGAGGGCCCTGGTCTGCGACAGGCCGCTGTGGGCTTCGGCGAGGTTGGCCCAGATGACGTGCTGCTTGGGATCCATCTCGGAGCCCTTGTTGAAGGAAGCGATGGCGTTTTGGAAGTGCTTCGGCCGTTCCTCCTCCCATTGCTTGCGCTGTTCGGGTGTCATCTGCGCCAGAAGCTGAGGGTTCGGTTGAGTGGCTTGCAGCGCCTCGCGGCCGGCGGCGAACGATTCGTTCAGCTCCTTGTTCTTGCTGAGCTGCTCCTGGCGCTTCTTAGTGCTCTCCTCGATCTGACGGCGCTGCTCGGGGGTCATCTGGCGGGCCTGGTCGGGGGTGAGCTGGACGCCGGCGTTGGCGGCGACCTGGCGGGCCTTGTTCTCGGCCAGGTTGAAGTTGATTTTTTCCGACTCGCCGAACTTCGTTCGCACTTTGTCGGCGAAGTCGACGACCTTGCCGTCGATCACCACGCTGATCTTGTATTGGCCGAGCGGCAGGCCGGCGTGGAAGTAGTCGCCCTTCCGTTTGGTCTTGACCTGGTATTTGCCTTTGATGTCCGTGCGCTCGATCAGGATGAGGGCGCCTTCCAGGGGCTTGCCATCTTCGCCAGTCACGATGCCCTCGAACGACGAGGTTTGCGCCGGCGCGCTCGCCGGCCAGAGCGCCAACAGCAGGACAGCCGCCGCCAGAAGGGGCCAACCGGACCTGGGCATATCCGCCTCCCGAAGAAAGATTGGACGTTACGACTCTAGCATACAACGGAGGAACAATCGATGGGGTCGGGGGCGAGCCGAGTCAATCGAACCGGATGGGCAGCAGCCCCAAGTGCCGCGGCTGCCTCGGCCAGGACTCGGTCAGCGGTGGCGATCTGCGACGATCCGGCCGCCCGCCTCCCCGAAACCGGGGTTTCCGAGCTTCGAATCCGGCCTTAGAACACGTACCGCAGCGACATCTGGAGGAAGCGCGCGCCGGTGAGCCGCGAGGCGCCGACGTAGTTCGTAGGATTGCGCGTTCCGGTGATGCGGCCGAAGGTATTCGTCAGCGCGCTGCGGGCGGGCACCCCGAACTGCACACGGTTGGCCAGGTTGTAGAGCTCGGTGCGGAAGATCAGGCTGTGGCCCTCGCGCACCTGGAAGCTCTTGTGGATGGCGGTGTCGAAGTTGTTCATGCCGTGCAGGAAGAAGGTGTTGCGCCCCACCGAGCCCTCGCCGGCGGTGCCCGGGGCAAAGGGGCGCGAGGCAACGCCGGTGGTGGCCACGAAATTCGGGGCGAAGGCGGTCACCGGGAGCTGCGCCACCGAATAGGTCGTGCCAGTAGCCGGGTTGATGCGGCCATTGTCGACGCTGCGGCCCAGCACGCCCGGGTCGAGCAGCACCGGGCGATCGCCGCCGTTGCCATCGGCGTTGTAGTCGTAGCCGGCCAGCACCGTGAACGGCTGGCCGCTCGAGGCGGTGTAGGTGCCGCTGAGAGTCCAGCCGCCGAGGATGAAATCGAGCGCCTTGCCCGAGGGCCGGTCCTTGATGCCGCGGATCAGCGACGATCCCGGAACGCGGTAGCTGCCGTTGAACACAAAGCGGTGGGCGGCGTGGAAGGCGCTCAGCCCGCGCAGCGAGGCCGCCGAATCGAACTCGCTGATGGCGGAATTGGTGTCGGTGCCGCTCGCGGTGGCCTCCGAGCCGGCGTCGATGGTTTTGGAAAACGTGTAGTAGGAAGTGAAATTCACGCCGCGCGAGAGGCGCTTGCTGACGGTCAGGACCATGGCGTTGTAGTACGACCAGGCGGCGTTGGAGGCGATCAGCAGATCGGTGTAGCGAGTGTCGGGACGCCGCTCATTGGTACGCGGCTGGCTGATGGAGATGAAACCGGGCGCCGGGTTGGCGTTAGCAAGGTTGGGGTCAACCTGATTGTAGAGCACGCCGTTGACTGGCGACAGCATGGGGAAGCGGGCGCGGTTGGTCCACTGGTAAAAGGCAAGGCCGATGCCTCGCACCCAGCGGTAGCCGAGACTCACGGCCATCTTGCCGGGGAGCTGGCGCTCGACGGTGAGGTTTCCCTGTTGCGTGTAAGGCATATGGAAGTTCGGCTCGACTTGCAGGAGACTGATGCGGCCGGTCGGGAAGCCCGGTACGAAGACGAAGCCGTCCGTGGGGTCGCCGACGTTGAAGGAATTGACAAAGCCGCGAAGGATTCCGTTGGGGGGCTGGGCCCGCAGGTTGGCGCCGCCCTGCGAGAACAGCGACTGGAAGATGCGGCTGTGGAACAGGCCGTAGCCGCCGCGGACGACGGTCTTGCCGGGGCCTCCGGTGAGGCGGGCGATCCAGCCGCCGGAGGAACCCGGCGACCAGGCGAACCCGAAGCGGGGCTCCACGTTGTTGGCGTCGGCGTTGTAGCCGTACTGGATGCGGTTCTTAACGTCGCTCGGCGCCGCTACATACTCGTAGCGGGCTCCCAGGTTGAGGGTCAGGTTGGGAAGCAGCTTGAAATCGTCCTGGAAGAAGTAGTTCATCTCGGCCAGCCGGTTCTCCAGGTAGAACTGGCCGTAACCCTTGGAGAAGCTGGTGACAAAGCCCCGCAGGAAATTCTCGTAGGCGTCGTAGCCGCGGCTCGTCCCGCTGGCCGGCGTGACGCCGAAGGTCCAAAAGCTGCGCGAGAAGTTGTCCGAGAAATCATCGAGGTGCGAGCGGCGGATGTCGGTGCCGAATCGCAGAGTCTGGCGCCGCTTCACGAGGGAGTGGTTGTAAACGTACTGATAGTCGCTCTGCCGCCGGTTGATGGGAAAGGCGCCGGCATTGCCGATGATCGAGCCGCAGCACGGGGAATTCGTGAAGCGGATCACCGGCGTGTCGTTGCCGCCGGAGAGGTTCACGAGCGTCGTGCGCAGGCCCAGCCCGAAGCGGAACTCGCCGACCTGGGTCGGGCTGTAGACGTGGGTGTAGGTGGCGCCGATCGCCTGCTGCTTGTTGTTCTGGTGCGCGACCTCCCCGACGATGATCTCGCCCGGGAAGCGGTGCTGCCGGCTGTACTGGTAGCGCATGGTGAGCGTGTCCTGCGCCCGCGGGCGGATGTCGAAGCGGCCGGAGTAATCCTGATCCGGGAAGTCGTTACGAGACTGCGCCGTATAGGCCCGCCCGCCGGGTTGGGAAAAGTTGTTGGGCGCGGCCTTGGGGAAGCGGTCCATGATGCCCTGGAGGAATCGCATGTCCGCCTGGAGGTTGGGGTGCTCGGAGGGCTTCAGACACAGGTCGCACTCTCCGACTTGCAGTCTCTCGTCGGGCCGGAAGATGTCCTTGTTGATGACGGCGAACTGGCGGTAGCGGGTCTGCTCGAAGCTGCCGAAAAAGAACAGGCGGTCCTTGAAGATCGGCCCGCCGAAGGTGCCGCCGAACTGGTTGCGCTTGGTCGGCGAGACCGGCGAGATCAGGCTGCCGTCGGCGCGGCGCCCGGAGGCGTTGCCGAAAAAGCTGTTGGAGGCGAGCTTCTCGTTCTGCATGTATTCGTAGGCGTCGCCGTGCCAGCGGTTCGTCCCGCCCTTGGTCTGTATTAGAACTACACCGCCGGCCCCGCGGCCGAACTCGGCCGAGTAGGCGTTGGTGATGACCTGGACGGCGCGAATGGCGCTGATGTTGACGCCCTGGCGGTTCTGGTTCTCCGAGGCGTCGTCGTTGTTGACGCCGTCGGTCTGGAAGGTGGTCGAGCGGCTGCCGGTGCCGTTGAACGAGGCGTAGCTGCCGGTCGACAGCGTCGGGTTGTTAGCCGAGGTGCTGAACGGCGCGAGCTGGAACTCCGGCACCAGCTCCATGAGCGTGAGGAAGTTGCGGCCGGAAAGCGGGGTCTGCTCGACGGTGTCCTGGTCGATGTTGCCCTTCAGCTCGCCGGCGCTGGTTTCGATCTGGGGGGTCTCGCCGGTGACCACGACGCTCTCGGCGACCGGCGAGACTTCCAGCACGAAATCCGAGACGGTTCCCTTGTTCAGCTCGATCGAAACGCCGGTCTTCTCGATGGGCCGAAATCCCTGGAAGGAGACGCGCAGTGAGTAAGGTCCGAGCGGAAGAAAGTCCAAGCGGAAGAAGCCGGTTTCATTGCTGACGGTGGTTCGCTCGAAACCCGTCTCCTGATTACGGGCCGAGACGGCGGCGCCGATAATGACGGCGCCCCCTTTGTCGCGCACGTGGCCTTCGAGCCGGCCGGTGACGGTCTGGGCCGCGGCGGTCGCCGCAAACGCCAGCAACGCGGACACCATGGCGGTCTTCTTCATAAGAGCCTCCCAGTAAAAGCTGCTGAGGTTTATTATACCGCGGTTCGGGTTCGGGGGGGGGCGATCAGCGCCGGTGCATCGGTCGAGATCGCAAAGCCATCGAGCCGCTGGAGGAACTGCGCAGTCTGTGCGAACGTGACTCGCCGGCGGCGCTCCGTGGGCACGAGGCGTGCGACGGGAACGCCGCGCCTCGTGATTCGGATGGTCCCCCCGCGAGCCACGCGCTCGAGCAAAGCCGCTAAGTGCGTCTTGGCCTAGTTGACAAACTAGTTGTCAATTCGACCCTTGGCCCTCAGGCGGCCGCTCGAAACTCTCCAGCGCCTGGCCTTCGTCGAAGTAGGTCTCGACCACCGCATCCAGGCGGGTCATCTGCAGGATTTTCTGAACTTCGGCATTGGGGTTGAGCAGCTTGAGCACGCCCTGGTTGCGAACGGCGTGCGAGTAGCAGGTCATCAGCAAGCCCAGTCCGGCGCTGTCGATGCGGCTCACGCGGCCGAGGTCGATCAGAACCTTGGTGTCCTTTTGCTCGAGCACGCCGGCCAGCAGCTCGTTCAGTTCCTTCGAGGTGCGGGTCAATTGCACCGGGGCCCTGAACTGCACCACGGTGACGTTGTCCAGGCGGCGGATGTTAACCTGCGAGGACGCCAGCCCGGAGATCAGCAACTGCGTGGCGCGCAGCTCTTCATAACAGTCCTCGCACGCCAGGTAGTGGCTCTCGAAGGACTCGGCAGCGGCCTGATCCAGGCGCTTTAATAGGTAGCCGCGAATCAACTCTTCGCGCTCCAGCGGATCCTGAAGATGTGGCATGGCGGTTTCCTCGCCTCCTGGTAACTTAGTGCGTTCTAAGAGGCCCGTTGTTTCATCCCCTGATAGATTTTTCGAAACCGCTCCTTGGCCCGGAACAGGATCACGCGCAACTGGCCCTCGTGGAGGCCTTCGGCCCGGCAAATCTCGTCTTTGTCCTTCTCCTGCCGGTAGAAAGCGCGCAAAAGACGGCAATCCCGATCGGACATCTGGGCTAAGGCCACGGCGATCTCGTCGCTCATTTCGAGCGATGCGGCCTCCGGCGCGACCGCGGCATTCTGGGCCGGCAGCTCGGCTGCAGCATCCCGCCAGATCTGCCTGCGGTATTCGGCGATCACATGATTACAGGTACCGCTGAGGAAGGCCCCCATCCGCTCGGGGTTGCGGATCTTATTGTCCCGCAAGGCTTCCAGAAACCGGGTCATCGTCTCCTGTACGAGGTCTTCGACGTCCGGGCAAAAGCCGCCGACGTGGTAGCAGACCTTGTAACGGAGCCGGCGGCGGTAGCCCTCCAGGGTCCGGGGGTCCAACTCCATAAGTGCAAAACTCGCCGCTCAGTGTAACAATCGATACGCTCCAAGTTCACTTAGAACTGAAGGGTAAGAAGCGGTAGCGGGGATTCCGCCCTATGAAAAAGGAGGCACACGATGCCAGGACGGCTGGATGGCAATCAGTTCCGGATCGTCACCGACCGTCTCGGCAACCTGGGCCGCGGCGCTATCCGGGGACCGGGTTCTGGAACCATTATTTCGACTTGCTGCGCAGCTTCGGTCGGCGCGAAAGCGCCTTCCAGGTCGCGCCGGCCGGTTTGTCTATAGCAACGGCGGCCACAACCCGCCGCTGTGGATCGGGGCCGGCGGCCGCGTCTTCGAGTTGAGCGAAGGCGGGCCGTTGCTGGGATTCATGGAGAACGTGAACTACGGGCAGACCTCGCTGACACTGGGGCCTGGCGATCTCATCGTGCTGTACACCGATGGCGTTACCGAAGCGGTGAACTCTGGCGGCGAGCAGTTCGGCGCCGAACGGCTGACCGCCTGGGCCGCGCGCCAGGCGGGGCGCTCTCCCGAGGAAGTGCAGAAGTGTCTGATCGAAGCGGTCGACGATTTCAGCGGCGCTCGCCCGCAGGCTGACGACCTGGCTGTTCTGGTGGTGCGCTTCACCGGAAGGAACCTCTCGTGAGCCTGCCCCAGTGGCGCCGGGCGGCGAACGCGCTTCTCTATCCATTATTCTCGCTGCTGCCGCTGATCCCGCTGGCTCGTCGCTGGCGACGCGGTCCGGCGCTGGCGCGCCTGCTGGGGCCGGCGCCCGACCCGGACGGCCTGCGCAAGCTGGCTGCGAGCCTGGGCGCCGAGCATGTCGTCAACGGCGGCCGTCTGGCCGGCAGCGCGTCGCCGCTGCTGCTGTTTCTCAGCGCCGGGGAAATGCTGCTGGCCGCGGCCCATCAACCCGAGCGCATCCTCGAACGCTACAGCCTGGCCAGGCTCGAGGAAATTCGCGTGGACGGCGAACCCTACCAGCCCCGCTACGTGTCGTTCGCCAAAGTCCCGCCTCGCCGGGAGACCGAGGTGGATCGCGCCGCCGTCAGCCGGCTGGCGCTGGTGTTCGCCTCTAGGCGTCTCGATCTCGAGTATGACGGTCCGTTCGCCCGCCATCTGGCCGAGGCCGCCGCGCACACCTTGCACGATCTTAGGAAGCTGCCTCTCGACGGCGTTCCGACGTTGAAGGTCATCGCTTGATCAGCCGGCGGTCCGCGGTGGAGTGCGCGCGGCGGTCGGCTACACCGGCAGGCCATGTTCGATCTTGGCCAGCAGCTCTTCGACCTGCCGCGCGCCCTTTTCGGTCATAGCCGCGCCGACCGGAGACTTGCCGTCCAGCGCCGGATGAGGCGTCGCCAGGAAGCGGCGCGCCTTCTCGTCGTCGCCCCAAGCATGCTCGGCGGCGGCAACTATACGGGCGAGTCGCTCGCGTTCGCTGCGGTTCATATCTCGCCGCTCACCGACGGATGGTGTCGCCGGCCAGGCCCCAGAAGTCTTCCACGTAATAGGACGAGAGCACGTTGCCGAATAGATAGCAGATCGACTTACAGGCCGGGACTTCCCCGTAGAGGCGGCGCCCGCGCTCGAAGATCCGGTCGAAGTCGCCGTCCTCGAGCAGGTTGCCGGCGATCTTGCGCAGCGGCTCGCAGGGGTAGAACACGTCGCCGTTGGGATACACGCGCGGGAACATCGTCGGATAGCAGTGAAAGTCCTGGAACTCAAGCAGGGTGCGCAAAAGCCGCGGCGAGCCGTTGATGAGGGCCTTGCGCTCCGTTCGCAGGCGCACCAGCTTGTCCACAAACGCCCGGTAGCGCGGGCTCTGGAGCAGCGAATAGTTCGGGTACAGGCCGTTTTGCGCCGATTGCGCCGAGAACACGAACCCCTGCTCGGCGCAGAACTCCAGGATCCGCTCGGCCTCGCCGATGTTCCACTCCTCGAGCACGCAACTAATGGTCACCGACCGCGGCGGCCACACCGACCGGACCATCTCGAGATTCTCGAGCACGCGACCCACTACGCTGGCCTTGGTCAACTGGCCCGCCGGCTCGGGCGTGACCGCGTCCAGGCTGACGATCAGTCCCGTCAGGTCATCCAGGATCGCGCGCCGCTGGCCGAGCAGCACGCCGTTGGTCACCAGCAGCACGTCGCGGAACCGGCACTGTCGTCGCGCCACGCGCACCAGCTCCGCGATGTCCGGCCGGATCAGCGGCTCGCCGCCCGTGAACAGGATGGTGTCCACGCCCCGGCGGATGGCGTGCAGCACGCGCACGGTTTTCTGGGTGTCCAGCTCTTCGCTGAACACCTCCGGGTTCTTCTGCGTGCAGTAGGAGCAGTCGAGATTGCACTTGTGCGTGGCGTAAAAGACCGCCGAGTAGGGCTTGACCACGCTGCTCTTGAGTATCCGCCGGCGGTAGAGGTTGCTGCAGTAGGCGCGAAAGTTCTTGACGACGAAAGGGGAGTAACGCAGCAGCCCCCGGAGCAGGTTGTGACGTTCGGAAGCCATTCCCGGCGCCGGGGGAGGGTGGGGCTCAGCGCCCGAAGTAGGCGGCGTTCTCGGCGGTGAAGTTATTCCACTTCTCCGGCAGATCGTCGAGCGCAAAGATGGCCGAGACGGGACAAACCGGAACACAGGCGCCGCAGTCGATGCATTCCACCGGATCGATGAAGAGCATTTTGGCTTCCGCGTAGGCGGGCTCGTCTTTCTTGGGGTGAATGCAATCCACCGGGCAAGCGTCGACGCAGGCTGTATCCTTGGTCCCGATGCAGGGTTCGGCGATCACATAGGCCATGGCTCAACTCCAAGACCGCCTACTATAGCAAGCCGCCTCCTAAAAGGCAAACCGCGCCGTTTCTTCAGCTTTGGCCGGAAGGTAGCCCACGGCCATGAGGAGGCAAATTTGCCTTATCATCGGAGGCAGCTCGCCCAGGCTCAATTTGACTTTCCGGCGCGCGCTTCAGTATGCTGGTTGACTTCGGGTCGAAGGGAGGCTTCCCCCCGTCAGATGACCACGTACATTCCCCGTCCGGGCGAGATGACGAGTCCCTGGCACCTGCTGGACGCCGAGGGGCAGGTGCTGGGCAGGCTGGCCAGCCGCGCCGCCATGCTGCTGATGGGTAAGCACAAGCCGGACTTTACGCCGTTTCTGGCCACCGGCGACCACGTCGTGGTGATCAACGCGGAGAAGGTCCGCTTGACAGGCCGCAAGGAGACCCAGAAGATCTACCGCCGCTACTCGGGTTATCCGGGAGGCCTGCGGGAAGACGCCGCCGGCAAGGTGCGCGCCACCCGGCCGGAACGGATGATCGAAGAAGCGATTTCCGGCATGCTCCCCAAGACGAAGCTGGGGTCGCAGATGCGGCGGAGGCTGCGGGTTTACCGCGGCCCGCGCCACCCGCACGCCGGGCAGCAGCCGCACGCGGCCGCGGGCAACTGAAGCGAGGACAATAGATGGAAGCTCAGTATCGGGCAACAGGGCGTCGCAAATCGGCGGTGGCCCGGGTGTTCCTGCGGCCCGGCAAAGGCGATATTAGGGTGAACGGCCGGGCCTTTGAGGACTACTTTCAGACCGCGTTGGCCCGCACGTCGGTGCGCCAGCCGTTGCTGACCGCCGAGCTGGCCGACAAGTTCGATGTGCGCATTCTGACGCAAGGAGGCGGCGTGATCGGTCAGGCCGGCGCCGCCCGGCTCGGTGTCGCCCGCGCGCTTCTGATTTTCAATTCCGAGCTGCGCGGAAAGCTCAAGCAGGCGGGCCTGCTGACGCGGGACTCGCGCCGGCACGAGCGCAAGAAGTACGGCCAGAAAGGCGCCCGCAAGCGCTTCCAGTACTCGAAGCGCTAGCGGAAGTCAGGCCGGGAACCAACAGGAGGCATTCTTTTGCCGTCGATTACGATGAAGGAACTGCTGGAGGCCGGTGTCCACTTCGGCCACCAGACCAAGCGCTGGAACCCGAAGATGAAGGAGTATATCTTCGGCGAGCGCAACGGGATTTACATCATCGATCTGCAAAAGACGCTCAAACTGTTTAAGGAGGCGGCGAAGTTCGTCGGCGAAGCGGCCGCCCAGGGCCGGATCATACTGTTCGTAGGCACGAAGCGCCAGGCCCAGGAGGCGGTGGCCGAGGAAGCCGTGCGCTGCGGGATGTTCTACGTCAACCAGCGCTGGCTGGGCGGCCTGCTCACCAACTGGGCCACCGTGCACCGGTCGCTCAAGCGGCTCAAGGAGCTGGACATGATGGGCGCCGACGGGACTTACGCGACGCGGCCGAAGAAGGAGGTCATCCGCCTGGAGCGCGAGCGCAAGCGCCTGCAACAGAACCTGGCCGGGATCAAGGAAATGACCGCCCCGCCCGACGTGCTGTTCGTGATCGATTCGCGCAAGGAGGGCATCGCTGTGCGCGAGGCGCGCAAGCTGCAGATTCCGGTGGTGGCCATCGTCGACACCAACTGCGATCCCGACGAAGTCGACCACGTCATCCCCGGCAATGACGACGCGCTGCGGGCCATCCGGCTGTTCGCCAGCAAGATCTCCGAGTCGGTGATCGAGGGGCGCGCCCTGGCCTCCGAGCACGAGTTCGTGGCCGAGAAAATCATCACCGAAGCGCCTGAGGAAACCGCCCAGGAAATCGTGAGCATGGACGTCGCCTTGAGCGAGATGAGCAAGCGAGAGGCCGAGCGGGCCGAACAGCTCGCCGAACCGGGCCCGCGCAAGGGACTGGTTGCGGAGCCGGCGGAAGTATTGGAAGCTCCCGCGGTCAGCGCCGAGTAGCTGCCCGCGGCCGGATTCCCGACTCTCCCATAGACAGGTGCAACCGATGGCGCCGATCACCGCCCAGTTGATCAAGCAGCTCCGGGAGAAAACCGGGGCCGGTTACATGGAATGCAAGAAGGCCCTGGAGGCCGCCGGCGGCGACCTGGCCGGGGGCGAGCTGGAGCTGCGCAAGCGCGGCCTCGCCACCGCCCAGAAGAAGGCCTCCCGCGCGACTCACCAGGGGCTCATCGGCTCTTATATTCACGCCGGCGGCCAGCTCGGCGTGATCGCCGAGATCAACTGCGAAAGCGATTTCGTCGCCCGCACCGACGATTTCAAGACGCTGGCCCACGACGTCTGCATGCAGATCGCCGCCACCGATCCGCGCTTCCTTCGCAAGGAGGACGTCACCGCCGAAGCCCTCGCCGAGGAGCGGGAGATCCAGCGCGCCCGCGCGCTCGAAGAGGGCAAGCCGGAGAAGATCGTGGACAAGATCGTCGAGGGACGGCTGGCCAAGTTCTACGAGGAGGTTTGCCTGCTCGAACAGCCCTTCGTCAAAGACACTACAATAACGGTCGGCCAGCTCATCGCCTCGGCGATCGCCAAAGTGGGCGAGAATATCACGGTGAACCGGTTTGTCCGGTTCAAGGTCGGGGAAGCGCAGAGTTAGCTCGGCCGGTCTATGAAATACAAACGCATCCTGCTCAAGCTGAGCGGGGAAGCGATGGCTGGGAAGGCCGGTTTCGGGATCGACGCCGGCCGGGTGGCCGAGATCGCCGAGGAGATTCACTCGACCGCCGGGCAGGGCGTCCAGATCGGCGTGGTGGTCGGCGGGGGGAATTTCTTCCGCGGCCTGGAGGCGCAAGGGCGCGGCCGCGACCGCGTGGTGGTCGACCAGATGGGAATGCTGGCGACCGTCATGAATGCCCTGGCGCTGCAGGCGGCCCTCGAGGACCGCGGCGCCTTCACCCGCGTGATGAGCGCCATCGAAATGCACCAGGTCGCCGAGCCCTACATCCGCCGGCGCGCCATCCGGCACCTCGAGAAGGGCCGCCTGATCATCTTCGCCGCCGGCACCGGCAGCCCGTACTTTTCCACCGACACCGCGGCGGCGCTGCGCGCCGTCGAAGTCCGCGCCGAAGTCATCGCCAAGGCTACCAAGGTCGACGGCGTCTATGACCAGGATCCTCTCGAGCACCCCGGCGCCGTTCGCTACCCGAAAATCTCCTACCAGGACGTGCTGGTGCGCAATCTCGGCGTCATGGACGCCACCGCCGTTTCGATGTGCCGCGAGAACCGCCTTCCCATCGTGGTGTTCAACCTCAACGTGGCCGGCAACATCGCCCGAGTGGCCGCCGGCGAACCAATCGGAACCCTCATCAGCGAGTAACGCCCATGAAACCCGAACCACACGCCCCCGCGGCGGCGACCTTCGCCAGCGTCAAGGAGATCGACCAACAGGCCAAGGTCCGTATGGATAAGACCAAGTCGGACCTGCAGCAGGAGCTCACCGGCATCCGCACCGGCCGGGCCTCGATCGGCCTGCTCGACCACGTGCGGGTCGACTATTACGGCACGTTGATGCCGCTCAACCAGCTCGCCACGCTGGGCGTCCCCGACGCCACCCTGATCACGGTGCAGCCCTGGGACGTCTCGCAGATCGGCGCCATCGAGAAGGCCATCCGCGCGGCCGACCTGGGACTGAACCCGGCCAACGACGGCAAGATCGTGCGGGTGCCCATCCCGCCGCTGACCGAGGAGCGCCGCAAGGAGCTGGTCAAGCATCTCCACCACGTGCTCGAGAATCACCGCGTGGCGGCGCGCAACATCCGCCGCGACGCCAACGAGCACGTCAAAAAGCTCCTCAAGGACAAGAAGATCTCCGAGGACGAAGACAAGCGCGCCCACGACGAGATCCAGAAGATGACCGACAAGGCCATCCAGGACATCGACCAGATCGGCAAGGGGAAAGAGAAGGAGATTTTGGAGATTAAGTAGGCCGTCGTGCCTGTGCTAGAGAGTCCGGCGCCATTCGGCCAGGCCTTCGACTATGACGCGTTCCAGCCAGGTGGAAAACCTGGCCTGGGCCTTGTCGAGAGCCTCCTCATAGTTGATCTGGAAGTCGCCGCCTTTGACCAGCGCGGGTTCCCGTCCCTGAAGGAGCAAGTAGGCCAAGACACCGATAATCCCGCGATATCGTCGCCCCATCGCGTAAAAGGACACCGCGAGTACATCAGTCCTACCTGTGTTGAGCTTCACGTAAACGCGACAATTGTATTCGGCGAAACAAGCGAAATGGCCTGCCTTCTCAGCGATTTTCGCCTGCACGTCGTCGTACCCGCCTACGTGTAAGGTAAACTCATAGGGGGCGGATCCGATGACTACGCTCCCAAACTTTTGCCTCAGTTCGTCGGTGAGCCGACCGAACCGCTGCGTCGCGTGCTTGACAAGCTCGCCGGCAGTATCCTTCGCCGCGAGCCACTCCTTTAGCGTCAGCCTGCCGAGTAGCTGTAAGCGATCATAGGCTGCGGCGATCACTTCATCCGCAGAGGCGAACGGCTTGACATCGGAGGCCGCATCTGTGGCCTGAATCAGCGCTCTGCGTTGCGCCTCGACGAACAGGGCAATGAGCGGCCGCAGATCGTCAGCGTCCGCTTTCTCGAGCGCTTCGATGTATCGGGCCCAATCCTCCCGTTGCACGATCAAGGGAAACCACCGGGCCTTGATAAACACGAGGCTCGAAATAGCGCGGGCCACTCGGCCATTCCCATCTTCAAACGGATGGATTTGGCTGAACCGATGATGAAGCCAGGCGGCTTCCACTTCGGGGGGTGTGCCTCGACCCTGGTGCTCCGCATGCATTTGGAGCAGTCGATCCATTTCGGAGCCCACGTGCTCCGGCGGACAATACTCGTGCAGGGATCCGTTTGGCCGGGTTGGGCTGTTCGAAACAGCCTTGTACTGGCCCTTCTGAAGCGGTTTCTCGAACGCCCGGCCGAACTGATCGACCACCCGGTACGTGTCCTCGTTGCGCAGTAATGCAGCATGCAGCTCCTTGACGTAGCTCGTCGAAAGCTGTCTCTGCCCTGCGACGAAGTCGAACATCCCTCCCAGAGCGTCGTAGTGATCCTGAATGATGCGTGCGACCAAGGTGCTGTCCCGGTCGGTTGCGCCGTGAGGAATCAAGGCCGCGTCGATGCCTTTCTCAATCAGAGTCTGCGTGACGCCGCGATCCAGGGTGTAGACCTTTTCGATAATGCCTGTCTCGATGGCCCACTCGCGCCGAAGCCGCTTGTCAAACTCATCCCAGTCCCCACGCTCGATGAGCTCCTTCTTTTGAGTTGTCCAGATCCGCCCCAGCGGTTCCATCTCACCGTCGGTTAGCGCCGCAGTGTCTGCGCCTAGGTCGGTAATGGGATGCCATTTGGGCATGGCTGGCAAGACCATTCTATCGAAGGCCCGCCGGGACCCTTACGGGTTGATCGCGTCGACTGGTGCGCCGCAAGCCGCCCGGCCCTCTCACCCACAAGTGGAGGATCCGCACCTGGAAGCTGGCGGGCTGGCCGCGCGAAACGAGGCGCACCTTGGGGTTGGCTGTCACGACCGCCGTTCTGCCGTACACACGCACGACGATCTCGTCGTAGTCGATCGCCTCGTATTTCATGGCGCCGGTTTTCAGCGCCTCGATGAACTGGCCCTTGGTCTCGGTGCGGGCGCTCGAGTGGGTATAAGTCAGATCATCGGCCAGCAGCCGCTCCAGCGCCGCCGCATCGTCCCTTATCGTCGCCGAGGCCCAGTCGGCTCCGCCTGCCGCACCGCGGCCTCGACCTTGCCCGGCCTTTTGGCGGCCGCCGCCGTCGAAACCAGCCCCAGGGCCACGGTCAAGGCAATCAGGATTCTGCTCATCGCTCGCTCCTCTCCCTCCTTCACTTGCGGAGGCGGCGCGGGCTTCCTCAAGAAGCCGCGCCCGCGCTGCCGCGTCTGCCTGTACGCTCTCGCGCTCGAGTTGCAGATCCCGGGCGCGGTAGACCACCCCCATGCCGCCCGCGCCCAACCGCGCCTCGAGGTGGTAGTGGCCGAGCGTGCGCCCGATCATGCAGAAATCGTATCAGAGACTCGACGCAGCGGTGCTGCCGCTAGCCCCGCCGCCGGCGGGCAGAGCAGCGGTATCGGCTCGCGCTTGTTTCTCCGGTAGATCCGGAAGTCGGCCACGTCAACGGTGATCACCCTGTGGTTGGGGTGGAGCTCGCTCAGGCGAATCAAGCAAATGTCGGCCAGGTCGGGTTTTCGATCCGCGAAACGCTCCGCCAGTTGGATCAGGCGCGGTAACTGCTCGGCGACATCCAGCGCCGGTCTCACCAAACCATCCCGGACCAGCGCCAGGACCAGGCTCGTGCTGTGCAGGTGAAACGCCGCCTCCGCCAGAACGGAGTCGCAAGTCAGCAACGGCTCGTAGGTTTGCCGAGCCACCTCCACCGCCCAGTCGTGATAGCGATCCTGCCGGTTGGCGAAGGCCACCAGGAAACCCGTGTCGGCGATGCCCTTCATGAACGCGAGAATCCTTTGCGGGAAGACAGCTCCGGCGGGCCGGAGACCGCGCCGGCCCAGCGCAGGAACGCCTGCCGCTCGGAACCGCGCGCCTTTTCGAGCTGCTCCCGAATGATCCTCCCCTGGGCTACGCCGGTGCTCTTCGAGGCGGCGGCGAGCCAGTCGGCGAGTTCCCTTGTAAGACGAATTGTTATTGTCTGACTCACCTAGAAGAATTGTAACACACGGAACCGCCATCCTGGGCTACGGAAACAAAGTTTTCCCGCTGCTTGACATAAGCAAACTTGATACGGTAGATTGAAAAAGATTCGCGAGCGAAGGTCTCCTGCTGCCACGCTACCTCCCGGCGTTAGCCGGGACCGGCGGGCAGCCGGCCCCGAGGCGTCCAAAAGACGCATGGGCCGTCCACGGTAGTTCTCCTCGCAATTGTGGGCAGCTCACTGGAGTTGCCTTCTTCATTCGCCGTCGACAAAGCCGAAAGGCATTTATGGCGGCGATTCGGATGGAACCGGTTTGAACCGCGCGCTCCGGCTGTGTGCGCAGCATGACATGCCGCCCGGGGCGTCAACAGGAGAATCGTGCCGACCTTCAATCAACTGGTGCGCAAGGGGCGCCACCCGCTGCGCTGGAAAACGGCCAGCCCGGCGCTGGAGGCCTGCCCGCAGAAGCGCGGCGTGTGCACGCGCGTCTATACTTCGACGCCCAAGAAGCCCAACTCGGCGCTGCGGAAGGTGGCGCGGGTCCGGCTGACCAACGGCATCGAGGTCACCACCTACATCCCCGGGGTCGGCCACAATCTCCAGGAGCACTCCATCGTGCTGATCCGCGGCGGCCGCGTCAAGGACCTGCCGGGAGTGCGCTATCACGTGATTCGCGGAACCCTGGACACAGCCGGCGTCGGCGACCGCAAGCAGAGCCGCAGCAAGTACGGCGCCAAGAGACCTAAGAGCTGACTATGCCGCGCAAAGGACAAGTCGAACGACGCGACGTTCTGCCCGACCCCGTCTACAACTCCACGATGGTCGAAAAGTTCGTCTGCTCCATGATGCTGACCGGCAAGAAATCCACCGCCCAGCGGGTTTTCTACGACAGCATGAAGGTGCTCGGCGAGCGGGCCAACGACGACGCGCTGAAAGTTTTCAAGAAGGCCGTGGAGAACTGCAAGCCGGTGCTGGAGGTCAAGACCCGCCGCGTCGGCGGCGCCAACTACCAAGTGCCGGTGGAGGTGAACCAGAACCGGCGGACCAGCCTGGCGATCCGCTGGCTGATCGCCTATGCCCGCGGGCGGCCCGAAAAGGGAATGACCGATAAGCTGACCGGCGAGCTGCTGGACGCCGCCAACAACCGCGGCGGGGCGATCAAGAAAAAGGACGACACCCACCGCATGGCCGAGGCCAACAAGGCCTTCGCGCATTACCGGTGGTAAGGGAAATGTCGCATTTAACCGCCAAGCCGCCAAGCCGCCAAGGGCATCAGGGTCCTTGGTGTGCATCTTGGCGCCTTGGCGTCTTGGCGGTTTGCTTTTAGTCCCATGCCGCGCTCGGTTCCACTTTCGCAGTACCGCAACATCGGCATCATGGCCCACATCGATGCCGGCAAGACCACTACGACCGAGCGCATCCTCTATTACACGGGCCGCACGCATCGGCTGGGCGAGGTCCATGAAGGCACCGCCATCATGGACTACATGGAGCAGGAGCAGGAGCGCGGCATCACCATCACCTCGGCGGCCACCACCTGCGAGTGGCGCGACGCGCTGATCAACATCATCGACACGCCGGGTCACGTCGACTTCACCGCCGAGGTCGAGCGCAGTCTGCGGGTGCTCGACGGGGCGGTGGCGGTTTTCGACGGCGTCGCCGGCGTGCAGCCGCAATCGGAGGCCGTCTGGCGGCAGGCCGACAAATACTCCGTCCCCCGCATCTGCCTCATCAACAAGATGGACCGCGTGGGCGCCGACTTCGCGCATTCCATCGAGACCATCGAGAAGCGCTTGAAGGCGCGCGCGGTAGCCATCCAGTACCCTATCGGCGCCGAAGACCGCTTCAAGGGCCTGGTCGATCTGGTCGAGAGGAAAGCCATTTTCTGGCGCGACGAGACGCTGGGGGCGGAATTCGACGTCGAGGAAATCCCCGCCGACCTTGCCGAAACCTGCCGCCAGTACCGCGAGAAGCTCGTCGAGAAAGTCGCCGAACAGGACGACCAGCTGTTTGAAAAGTTCGTTCACGGCGAGCCGATCACCGCCGACGACCTGCGCGCCGGGCTGCGCCGCGCGACCATCGCCATGAAGCTGTTCCCGGTGCTGTGCGGCTCGGCGTTCAAGAACAAGGGCGTGCAGCCGCTGCTCGACGCGGTGGTCGACTATCTGCCTTCCCCGCTCGACATTCCGCCGGTGCGCGGCGCCTCGCTCGACGGCAAGCAGACCCTGGAGCGCCGGGCCGACGACGCCGAGCCGTTCTCGGCGCTGGTCTTCAAGATCATGACCGACCCCTTCGTCGGCCAGCTGGCGTTCCTGCGCGTCTACTCGGGCGTGCTCCACAGCGGCGATGCGGTCTACAACGTCGCCAAGCGGCGCACGGAGCGCATCGGCCGCCTATTGCGAATGCACGCCAACAAGCGCGAGGAGATCGACGCCGCCCTGGCCGGCGACATCGCCGCGGTGGTGGGTCTCAAGACCGTCCAGACCGGCGACACCGTCTGCGACGAGGAGCACCCCGTCATTCTCGAGTCGATCGATTTCCCGACGCCGGTGGTGGCCGTCGCCGTCGAGCCCAAGACCCGCGCCGACCAGCAGAAGCTCAGCATGGCGCTCGGGAAACTCGCCCAGGAAGATCCCACCTTCAAGGTTGCCACCGACCCCGAAACCAACCAGACCATCATCTCCGGCATGGGCGAGCTGCACCTGGAAATCATCATCGACCGCATGCGGCGGGAGTTCTCCGTGTCGGCCAACGTCGGCCAGCCGCAGGTGGCCTACCGCGAGACGATCCGCCAGGCTTCCCAGGCGGAAGGCCGCTTCATCCGCCAGACCGGCGGCCGCGGCCAGTATGGCCATGTCAAAATCTCGCTCGAGCCGCTGCCGCCGGGAAGCGGTTTCGAGTTCGAGAACGCCATTGTCGGCGGCGCCGTTCCCAAGGAGTTCATCAAACCGGTTCAGGCGGGCATCCAGGAAGCCCTGGAGGGCGGGATTCTCGCCGGCTACGAGATGATCGACGTCAAGGCCACCCTCTACGACGGCAGCTACCACGACGTCGACAGCTCCGAGATCGCCTTCAAGATCGCCGGGTCGCTGGCCGTGAAGGAGGCTGCGCGGCGCGCCAAGCCCGTGCTGCTCGAGCCGGTCATGAGTCTCGAAGTGGTGGTTCCCGAAGAGTACATGGGCGAAGTGATGGGCGACATCACCGCGCGCCGCGGCCGCATCGAAGGCCTGGAGCTGCGCGGCGGCTCGCAGATCATCAAAGCCTTGGTCCCGCTGGCGGAGATGTTCGGCTACACCACCGACCTCCGCAGCCGCACGCAGGGGCGGGGCTCTCACACCATGCATTTCGCGCACTACGAGGAGATTCCCGTCTCAGTGGCCGAAGAAATCATCAATCGCGTGCACGGGAAAGTAGCCAGCTGAGGAGAGAAGATGGCCAAGGAGAAATTCGATCGCAGCAAGCCGCACGTCAACGTGGGGACCATCGGGCACATCGACCACGGCAAGACCACGCTGACGGCGGCCATCACCAAGGTGCTGGGG
>Ga0247727_10001938_pt1 | contig 47915 bp, 37 predicted proteins | sample WisWelCaveWW1625_FD_202498 | JGI IMG/M metagenome (GOLD analysis project Ga0247727, IMG submission 202498) | Biofilm microbial communities from Wishing Well Cave, Virginia, United States - WW16-25 | ecosystem: Environmental > Aquatic > Deep subsurface > Groundwater > Cave microbial mat | place...
ACCTGATGGTCACATTGCAAGACGGCGGCGCGGATATTGTCCTCACCGCCTCGAACCCGCTTTCCACACAGGATGATGTCGCCGCGGCGTTGGTGAATCAATTCGAGATTCCCACGTTTGCGATCAAGGGCGAAGACAACGTCACGTATTACAAGCACATCCGCGCCGCGCTCGAACATAAACCCCACATGACGATGGACGATGGCGCGGATTTGGTTTCATCGCTGTTCTTCATCGAGATGGGCCGCTTTGAAAAACTCGAACCATCACTTTCAAGTTGGGCGAAAGGACTCTCCGACGACGAGCGCAAGGAATTGCTGGCGGGCGTGATCGGCGGCACGGAAGAAACGACTACAGGTGTCATTCGCCTCAAAGCAATGGAAGCCGATAAGATTTTGAAGTTCCCCATCATCGCGGTGAACGACGCGTTGACAAAGCATCTCTTTGATAACCGCTATGGCACGGGTCAATCCACCATTGACGGCATCATCCGCGCGACCAACGTCCTCCTTGCGGGAAAATATTTTGTTGTGGCGGGCTACGGCTGGTGCGGACGCGGTCTCGCATCGCGCGCGCGCGGCATGGGCGCGCAGGTCGTCATCACCGAGGTTGACCCGATGAAGGCGCTCGAAGCAGTGATGGACGGTTATCAGGTGATGACGATGGCGCAAGCCGCGAAGATCGGCGATTTCTTCTGCACGGTTACCGGCGATAAAAATGTGGTTGACGATGAACACTTTAAAGTGATGAAGAGCGGCGCCATCGTCGCCAACTCGGGTCACTTCAATGTGGAGATCAACATCCCCGCGCTCGAAGCGATGAGCGTTGGCAAGCCCAATCTCGTCCGCCCGTTCGTGGATCAATACACCACTAAAGACGGACGCAAGATCAACATCCTCGGCGAGGGACGACTGATCAACCTCGCCTCCGCCGAAGGACATCCTGCCTCCGTGATGGACATGTCTTTTGCCAACCAGGCTCTCTCCGCTGAATACATGGCGAAGAATGCCGATAAGTTGGAGAAGAAGGTCTACTCCGTGCCGGTTGACATTGATAAGGAAATCGCCCGCCTCAAACTCGAAGCCATGGGCGTGACAATTGATACGCTCACGCCTGAGCAGGTGAAGTATTTGGGTTCGTGGGAGGAAGGGACGTAAGTCAGTAATTGGTAAATGGTGATTGGGGGTGGTCGAGTAGCCCGAATGATTTTTGAGGGCACATCGAGACCAGAGAATTGGAGATTGAGCCTCGCGGATGAATGTCCGCGAGGCTCTCGTTCCAGGCTTGCGAAGTTGGCGGTTTTCCTGTATGCTTGCCGTTGCGCTATGAAAACAACGCAATATTTTCGTTATACTCGTCAACGCCCTGATCGCGCCATCATAGAAGATGAATGGATTGAACGAGCGATCAAAGTCCCGCTCCGAAAAGAACTCCAAAGTGATGGACGAATTCGATTGTGGGCGCGGATTTCTGAAATGGGCGATCGAGCATAGCGTGTTATCCTGCTTGAAGACGGCGAGACTGTTCACAACGCCTTCTTTGACAGAAGTTTCAAGGAGTAACAGCCATGCGAATCAAATACTTTGAAGATACAGACACCGCGCTGGTGGAGTTTTCCACAAGGACACCCGTGGAAACACAAGAGTTGAATGAAAACATTTACCTTGACCTTGACAGCGAAGGCCGCGTAGTCAGCATGACCATTGAACATGCGGGCCAGTCAGCGGATATGAGAGAATTTCTCTATCAACGTATCCCTGCTGATCTGCCTGCTTCGTAAACGAGCGAGACCTCGGAGTTTTTCAAAAACTCCGAGGTCTTTGTTTACATGTCTTTTGCCAACCAGGCTTTGTCTGCAGAATTCATGGCGAAGAATGCCGACAAACTCGAGAAGAAAGTCTACTCTGTGCCTGTTGATATTGACAAGGAAATCGCCCGTCTCAAACTTGAAGCGATGGGCGTGACGATTGATGTTTTGAGTGATGAGCAGGTGAAGTATTTGGGGTCGTGGGAAGAAGGAACGTAGTCAATTTCAGATTTACGATTTTAGATTGAGCCTCGTGGATGAAAAGTTCGCGAGGCTTTTTGTTTTATTTCACGGCTCGGCTGGACACGTATCGCTATGCAAGTAGGTTTGGCACTCTTCGAGCGACCATGTGCGCGTGAGGCGTGACTTTGCTAATACGATCAGATCCTCAATGTGTAAAAGATAAATTTGATCAGTGCCATCGCGACTGCCAACTGCCAATTGTGAGCCATCTGGGCTGAAAGCTACGCCTGTCAGTCCATCTGGGGCGGGGAATGTCTGCAATTCTTTGCCAGTACTTGCATCCCAAATTTTCGCTGTTTGATCGCCACTGACTGTGGCAATCACTGTGCCATCTGGGCTGAAAGTTGCATCAAATAGACTGTTGGTATGTCCAGATAGTGTAAACAGTTCCTTGCCTGAAGCAACGTCCCATACCTTGGCGATGCCATCAAAACTTGCTGTGACGATGCGTGTACCATCTGGGCTGAAGACAACACGCCGAACATTATTATTGTGATCACTTAGCGAGAGTGTTTCTTTGCCACTAGCAGCGTCCCAGATTTTGGCGGTATTGTCCCAACTGCCTGTAACCAGGTGAGAACCATCAGGACTATAGTCAATACTTCCTATCCGATCCTTATGACCAATGAGTTTGAAAAGTATTTTGCCTGTATTTACATCCCAGACAATGGCAGTTCCATCAAAACTACTTGTAGCCAGTCGAGATCCATCGGGACTAAAATCAATCCCAAAAACGCCGGCTGTGTGTCCTATGAACGATTGCAGTTCTTTACCGGAAGCCGCATCCCAGACCTTTGCAGTTCCATCGGCGCTCGCAGTTGCAATTCGCGTCCCATCGGTGCTGTATGCAATATTTGTCACGAAGTCGTCGTGCCCAACGAGTTCGAATAACAGCTTTCCTATCGCAACATCCCACACTTTAGGTGTCAGATCGGAATTCGCGGTTGCCAGCCGGGTGCCATCTGGGCTGTAGACCAGTTTGGCGCCATTCGGTTGCAATATTCTTGGACCATTCGTCAATGTTATTAACTCTCGCGAGGGAGAAATATTCCAGACCTTGGCAGTTTTGTCACTACTAGTTGTAACAATGTGTTGGCTATCTGGAGTAAATGAAACCGTCCAGAGTCCATCATTGTGCCCGGCAAGGGTAATTAACTCCTGACCCGTGACGGCATCCCAGACTTTTATTTGGCGATCTATGCTGACTGTTACGATTCGCTTACCGTCTGGGCTGAATTCTGCGTTAGTGACAAGGTCGGTGTGTCCATATAGCGTCAGCAACTTCTCGCCTGAGCTGGAATCCCATAGTATTGCCGTTCGGTCATCATTGGATGTGATGATACGTGTACCATCCGGGCTGAATGCAACACTGCGCACGATTGGACCCTGACCGGGCAATGTCATTATTTTTTGACCTGATTTGGCATCCCAAATGCTTGCCCATCCCCTCTCCAAATTTTCTGTACCAGAGCTGGCGATCTTGGAGCCATCTGGGCTGAAGGTCAGCCAAATAACTTGAAATTCATCACTCAGATCTTCATGCAAGGATAACAATTCCCTGCCTGTGGCAACATCCCACACCTTCAAAATACTGTCAAAGCTGGCAGATGCCAAACGGCTTCCGTCGGGACTAAAAACTACCTTGATAACACTGTGCAAATGACCCTTCAAGGATAATAGACCTTTGCCCGTTGAAGCATCCCATATACGGATAATATTGTCATCGCTTCCTGTTGCTAATAATTTCCCATCTGGGCTAAAAGCAACGCTTTCGACACCATCTACGGTGGAAGCATGTAAGGTAAACAATTCATCACCTGTACTTGCATCCCAGACCTTTGCAGTCCCATCGGCGCTGGCTGTTGCGATACGCCTACCATCCGGACTAAAAACCGCGCCCCAGACTATATCTTTGTGAACCAAGGTGAATTCAACGCGTGAAGCCTGTACTGCGCGGTGCAGGGCATCTTCCGCTTCCGGTAAAACCGTTTGATCTACTGTATAGGTTGTGTCCACCGCTTTCAATGCAAGCAGAATACTGCGCTCCGGGTCCACCTCCAAATTGCTTATAGATGCCGCTGCCAATTCACGAGAGGTCGCCAGCTGACCCGACGCCTGTGCCTGCCTGCCGAACATGACCGCCGCGACCGCCATAATCACTGCAACGACGAGCGCGCCCGTCAGATACACCGCGCGTTTGCGTAACTGTTGCGCTGAGAGCGACTGTTCTTCTGCGCGTTTTCTTTCGGTTTCGGCAAGTTTCTTTGCATTGTCTAGTTCGCGTTGCTGGCGTGTCTGTTCTTCCAACGCGCGACGATCTCGTTCGAGAATGCCTGCATCCAAATAGGCGCGCTCATGATCGGTCGGCGCGACGGTTGTAGTTCCTGCCCAGGTTTCGAATTGATCCAGTCGCGTGCCTGTCAGCAGGAAACTGGGGTCTTGATTGGCAAGTTGCCACTCGTGCGCGGCAGTCGCAAGTTGTCTTTGCATTCGAACATCACTGCGGCTTTCCGCCAACCACTCGCGCAAACGAGACCATTCCCGCAAAAGCGCTTCATGTGCCACTTCGACCGTTGCGCCGCGTGTGATCGGGTCACGGTCAAAGGTTAGCAAGCGTGCCCTGCCAAACGCATCTATGACTGCGGACAATTGATCTTTATCTGCTCTCAGGCTTTCCAATTCATCACGTAAGACTCTGCGACGAGTATCCTCTGTCCCTTCACCTAGAGTAACCAATCGCAGGAATAGTTGCCGCGCAATCGATTTCCCAACTGTATCCAGACTTGCGTATATCGATTCGGCGCTTCGACCTAAAGCGCCCAATACGCCGCCGATTTCATGATAGGCTTTGTTGGTGAGAGTTCGACCTTCACGTTTTTCAAACAACTCGGAGAGTGCATACTGCAACAATGGAAGTGTGCCAGGTTGGTTCCCAGCTTCGCGAATGATCGTTGAAACCAGACCCTTCTCCAGCTTGAGTCCGACGCGCTGCGCGGGACCGGCAACCGCGCGTTCCACCTCATCCGCTGTGAGCGGCAGTACAAATTCAAAGCGGCGATTCAGCAACTCGCCAAAATCCATATAACGCAACGGCTTATCGGTGAAGTCGGCGCGCAAAGTAATGATCACGCGCAAACGACTGCGCTCATCCAACGCGGCGTTCGCGAGGCTTTCCAACAACAAGGCGCGTTCGGCTTCGTCTTCAATCAGCGTAAACGCTTCTTCAAACTGATCGATCACCAGGACCAATTCAACAGAATCATCCATAGGCAATATGCGATGCGCCGCGCGCAACAATCCGCGCGCCCCATCTTTGAGTTGCGACAACAAACTCTCGGGCGGATTCACCGCCACGCGCAACAACGAGGCTTCGAGTTCTTCAAATGGATGTTTGCCCGGAAGCATATCCACGACGAACCAGTTTTCGGAGCCGGGCAGGCCGCCGCGTCGCAACGCGGGAATCAATCCGGCTCGGACGACCGAGGATTTGCCACTGCCGCTTGGACCGATCACTGCCAGAAAGCGACTCAACTCGCCGCCCTCGCCGAGCCGCGCCAGCAATTGTTGCACCAATGTCTCGCGCCCGAAGAAGTTTTCTGCATCGGCCTCGTTGAAGGCGCGCAAGCCCTTAAAGGGATTGGCGGCCTCAATAATGGTCTCCGCCTCTTCGTCATACGTGACCTGTATGGGATCAACATCCATCATCCTGCCGATTGCGTGACGAAAATCATGGAAGAGGGAGAGCGCATCGGAATACCTGTCATTCGGATCTTTGGCAGTGGAGCGCGTGATGACCGCATCCAACGCGGCAGGCAAGCCAGTCCGGTGGGCAGAGAGCGGCGGCATGGGCGTGCTGATGTGGTGTTGAATCAAGTCGAATGGTGTTGGACCTGTGAAGGGCAGAGCCCCGGTCAACATCTCATATAGCATCACGCCGAGGCAGTAAATATCCGTTTCCGGTCGAACCGAGAGCGAACGGATTTGTTCGGGCGACATATATTGCGGCGAGCCGATGATGGCGTCCACCTGAGTCTGGTTTTCAAGGTCAGGATTTCCTAAATTCTTGGCGATACCAAAATCAGCAAGATAAGCGTTGTTATCTTCGTCAAGAAGGACATTTGCTGGTTTAAGGTCGCGGTGAATAACGCCGATGCGATGCGCGGCGTTCAGGGCTGAACAGATTTGTTCCAGCATGTGCGTAGTAGTTTCGATGGAGAGCGATCCTTGTTTCATCAGGTTTTGCACATTACCCCCGCGCAACAACCGCATCACCAGATATGCCACACCAGGTTCGCGCCAGTAATCGTAAAGCGGCACAATGTGTGGATGTTCAAGCCGCGCGACGAGTTGCGCTTCCGCTTCGAAGCGGCGAATGAAATCAGGATGGTTGGCGAAGGCAGGCAGGATGATTTTGACAGCCACTTCGCGTTCGACGTTAGGTTGCACAGCGCGATAGACCGATCCCATGCCGCCCATGCCGATCCGTTCGGCGAGGGCGTATCCGCGAATGGCGCGACCAGTGAGATCCTCGCGCCCGATTTCCTCCATGGCAGGTGGAGGCGTTATGTGCGGCAGTTCAGCCGATTCGGGTCGTACCGCGCGGGCGCGGCGCACAAAATCAGCGCGTTCTTCCAATGGTATTGCCAATGCCATTGCCAGCCGTTCGGCAATCTGCACAGAGGCGCGCAGATCATCGGCTTCGATTTTTCTCAGCGTGATCGCGGCGCAACCTACACGCCGCGCCAACTCCTCCTGAGTCAAATCGAGTTCACGTCGACGCTGCCTGACAAAACCGCCGAAAGAAATTTCCTGATTCATGTCGTCTCCAATAACTGTAATAAAAGGAGTATAGCGTGGCGGCGGAGAGAATACAAGTCATTAAGACCGTTTATATCGGTTTTTATATCGCTTATGCTATATTGCTGAGGGTGTGAACACCGATGCCGACTTTTTAGTGTCGCGTCGGTTGTAAATACGTCAAACTCCCGCCTCCAAGTTCATCAACTGAATGTATACTTCGACCCATGAATCTCCAACCTTACCTTCACTTCGCCAAACAACTTGCCTACCGCGCGGGACGCATCACGCTCAGTTATTACAACAAAGGGATTCAGCATGACCTGAAATCCGACGAGTCGCCTGTCACTGCTGCAGATCGCGCAACGGAGGAATTCATCCGCGGCGAAATCGAAAAGGCATATCCTACCCATGCGATTGTCGGCGAGGAGTTTGGAGAGTCCCCCTCACCCCTGCGCCCCTCTCCCAGTGGGAGAGGGGATGGGGGTGAGGGGAATCCCTTTCGCTGGATTGTCGATCCAATTGACGGAACAAAGTCCTTTATCAAAGGCGTGCCGTTCTATTCGGTGTTGATTGCGCTGGAGATCGAAGGCGAGGCGCGCGTCGGCGCGGTGTGCTTCCCGGCGTTGGATGAAGTCCTTTACGGGGCGGATGGACTCGGCGCGTGGGTCAACGGCAGGCGGGCGCGCGTCTCGGACGTATCCAAACTCAAGGAAGCGGTGTTTTGTTATACAAGTTGGACAGACTTCAAAACAAATAAACAGAAGGCGGTCTTTGAAAATTTGAGCAGGGAATGTTTCTTCACGCGCGGCTGGAGCGACGCGTATGGCTATCACATGGTCGCCACCGGGCGCGCCGAAATCTATCTCGACCCCGAAATCAAAATCTGGGACGTGGCGCCGTTCCCGCCCATCTTTCGCGAGGCGGGCGGTTTTTTCGGTTCGTGGCGGGGCGAAGCCGGTCACACTCACGAGGAGGGGTTGGCTGTCAACGCCGCGCTCAAATCCAAAGTCCTGAAAGTGACGCGGGTATAATCAACCTCATGGCAACGCTAAAGCCCATCCAGCAGGATCGTCTCCCGTATCGCCTGCGCGAACAATTCATGTCCACGCCCGAGACGGCGCTGTTCCGCGCCTTGCGCGAGATGGTGGGCGCGCGTTATGTCGTCTGCCCGAAGGTGGCGCTGAACGATATCTTTTATATCGTGCGCCCGAACGAGAACGTGCATTTCTTCAACAAGATTTTTCGCAAGCACGTGGATTTTTTGTTGTGCGATCCCAACACGTTCAAGCCTGTGTTTGGCGTCGAGTTGGTGAAGCCCGTTTCAAAAAACGAGACGCGTGAAGCCGATCAATTCATGGAGGACTTGTTCCTGAGCGCGGGACTGCCGCTTGTGCATGTCCCTTCGAGCGACCGCTATGTTCAAAGCGATGTGGCGCAACTATTTCAACTGGCGATCATGAAAGTGAAGGAGACCGCTCCGCGTCGCGCGTCGTCGGAGGCTGATTCTGTCCCGATGTGCCCGGTCTGTGGGCGGATGATGGTCCTGCGCATCCATCGTAACGGACCGAACGCCGGAAAGAAGTATTACGGGTGCATGGACAGTCCCAGATGCAATGGCGTGGTGGCGATAGGTTGAATTAAGTCTTATTGGTATATTCAGTAGATGGCGAAAATCGCGTAGGCTGCGCTCTCCAGCGCAAAACCTGGCGTTACACCTGCCCTGGCGGGCGGCGCCTGGGGAGTGCGCCAGTTACGCGCCTACCGATATGTGTGGTGTATTTATATAAAGGCAAGGTGTTTCCATGGCGACTGCCGGGAATTATCAGGTGCGTATTGAAGGCGATGTCAGCGGTCAAATTGCCATAGGCAATAACAATTTGCAAATCCAAAACCATGGGGGCGTGGTAAACGTTGTAAAGCCTTCATCCCGTTCCCCGTTCAAAAAACGCGCCGGCCGCGTCTGGCAGAGACCGCGTCCCTTTCCCGCGTTGTTGGATCGCGTTCAAGAGTCGCTGGTTATGCAGTCAGCAATTCAGAATGGAGTTTCGGTATCGGTGTTTGGCGAGGGCGGCATAGGCAAAACGACTTTCCTCTCGCACATGGCGCATCTGCCTGAGGCGGGCAAATACCCCGACGGGGTGGTTTATTTGTATACGCGCGGACAGGGATTCGATGACCTCCTTCAAATGTTGTTCGACGCCTTCTTCTCCAGCGCTGGAAACGTTCTCCCAACCGCCGGGCAATTGCGACATCACTTGCAGGGAATCCGCGCCGTCATCCTGTTGGACGATTTAGCGTTGAGCAGGGAAGACGCGCAAGCCCTGGTCACACTGATGCCTCTCAGTTGTTTCGCGCTGGCGTCTTTGGAACGAAGTTTGTGGGGCAATGGCGAGGTCATATCGCTGGAGGGATTGCCCGAACAGGAACAGGTGGAATTGTTCGCAAGGGAGATCAAGCGTCCTTTATCTGAAGCCGAAAAGACCGACGCCTTGATCATCTGTTATTACCTGCAAGGACATCCGCTGAAAATTATTCAAGCCGCATCTTTGGTGAATTCTGAGGGGAAGTCAATTTCAGAGATCAAGAAGCGGTTTCAGGGTAGTCCGACTCCGTTATCCATCCTAAAGGAGTTGTTGCATAGTTTGAACCCGTCCCAGCAAAAAGCGCTTGCATTGTTGGGAGCGTCCGGCGGCGCGCTGATCCCGCTGGGTATTATCAACGCGCTTCTGAAGTTACCCGGCGCGCAGGAGATACTCAAAAGTCTGGTGAGCGTCGGCGCGGCATGGACTGACGGATCCCGGTTTGCCATGGCTGGTTCGTTGGTGGGTCCCATTGGAGACGTGTGGAATCTTGCCTCCTGGGAGGACGCGCTGATCAATTATTTTTCCGATTGGCTGCCGCAACAAGCAAACGACGCGTTGATTGAAGAAGCGTCCGACGCGCTCGTGACGGCGATTCAAAAAGCCGGGGAGAAAAATCGCTGGCCCGAAGTGATCCGTCTCGGGCGCGCGCTGGAGCGGATTCTGATCCTGGGCAGGCGCTGGCAGAAGTGGCTCGACATTTTGAATCTGATTCTGAAAGCCGCGCGGGCGCTGCATGATCGGAGCGCGGAAGCATGGGCGCTGCATCAAATGGGAACGCGCGCCCTGTGTTTGAATTATGCCGATCAAGCCCGGCAATTTTTGACCGAGGCGTTAAGGATTCGCCAAGCCATTGGCGACAAAGCTGGTTTGGCAATCACACAATATAATTTGAATGTGTTAAGCGGAGTTTCAGGTATTCAACAACCGAAAGCTGCTCGGGTTGACAGTAGCTTTGGAAAGCATGTTGCGATTGGAATCGGTAGTATAGTTGGGGTAGGTTTGCTGTTATTAATTGGATTATGGTTCCTTTCCAATTTAGCCACCGATACCCCTATCCCTGCTCAAACAAGGATCTCTACCTTGGGGACCGGTGATGTGCAGGTCACATTGATTTGGAACTCCATCAATGATCTCGATTTGTGGGTGCAAGACCCGAATGGTGAAATCATCTTTTATGACCACTCTACTTCCGCGAGTGGAGGCAAATTAGATGTAGACGCCAACGCTGGTTGTGAAAACGTAACTACCCAACCGGTCGAAAACATTTTCTGGCCTGCCACTAAAGCACCCAGAGGCTCCTATCTTGTTTCGGTTAATTACTATCAGCAGTGTGACAACGTTGCTCCGACCCCTTTCACCATCAGAGTACTCGTAGATGGCGTCGTCAAAGAAGTCAGCGGGGAGATTTCTAGTGCGAAGGATACTCAGGAGATTTACGATTTTCAACGATGAGGCACAGTGGTGTCTCATTAAGTCAGATGAATATTTTGTGCCCACGCCTTATTGGTTTGCCCCAAGTCAATTGGCAAGATAGGTCTTTCTGTTCGGGGGCTCTTTCGAGACAAGCAGGTTCGCCATCAAACGAAGAAGCTGAGATGTTCCTCAACCTGAGTTCTTCATATCATCAACAAAGGAGTGTTCAAAATGGCTAGAAAACAAAAGCCTCAAGTCAGTTTTAGTGCTAACAATATCAGCGGCCAGGTTGCTATCGGAAATAATATTAATCAATCAAAAACTGAGATATATCATTCTGCTACATCAGTAGAAATTGAGGACCTCCGCCAGTTATTAAACGAATTGCGTGCAAGAGTTGAAGCAGAAACTGAACCTGAAAAGAAAGACGCGGCTCTTGAACAGGTTCAGAAACTCGAGCAAGCTGTTACCGCAAAGAAGCCCGATCTATCAAAAATGGAAAAAGTCAAAAATTGGTTTGGCAAAAACGCGCCCGCGTTGGCAGGCGCGGTGACCAGCGTGGTCGTGCATCCCATTGTAGGGAAACTTGTGGAGGCAGGAGGAGATATGCTGGCGAAGGAATTCCGGGAGAAGTTTGGCGAGAAGGCGTAAGTTATCAATAATCGGTACTTCACGAAAACGCGTATTTGGCGTTCTCTAACGCCAGTTTCGCGCTAGAGAGCGCAACCTACGCGAGGTTTTCGTGATCTACTGATAATGCCGTTGCAACTCGGAGGCGTATTTCATGCCAACCGAATCTTTGTTCGTCTCCAGCCAATCCTTGAAGGCAGTCTTGGCGCGCGCTGGTTCTTTTGAGACGAGTAGATTTGCCATGAGACCGTCTACTTCTTCGGGGGTGAGGATCACGTCGCTTACGAAGAGACTCAAAAACTGCGCGGCGAGCAACGCCAATTTGGGGTGAACGGATATTAAGGGCCTCTTCGCGCCGATCTTTTCGCCGATCAATCGCACCATTTCCTTGAATGTGTACGCGTCGGGACCGACCGCGTCAGCGATGTAATTCTCTTTGCCATACACCGCGTCCACGGCAAGGTCAGCCAGATCTTCGATATACACAGGTTGGATTCCGTACGATCCATTGCCGGGGAGGAAGAAGAAAGGGAGGCGCCGCAGGAGATAGGCAATATTGTTGATGAGGATATCCTCTTTTCCGATCAATACAGTAGGACGAAGGATCGCATAAGACAGTCCCGAGTCAATGACTGCTTTTTCGTTCGCGGCTTTGCCCCAGTAATAAGGCAAACGCGACTCGGCGGATGGATTCGCTATGCTGATGTGCACGATCCGTTTGACGCCCGCGACTTTCGCCGCGTTGACGAGCGCCCGCGTATTCTCCACCGCGCGCGGCTGGGTGTTCTTTCCCTTGTCGAATCGCACCCAATATGTATTAACCAGCACATCCACGCCTTGCAGGGATTTGATCATGCCCGTTTCGTCAAAATCCAAAGGGTAGGCTTTGACCTGCCCGTTGAATGGATTGGGGCGGTTGGGATGATTGGTCAGCGTGATGACTTCCTCGCCGCGCGCCAGAAGTCGCTTTGCGATGTACTTGCCTGAATAACTGAATGCGCCTGTGACTGCTATTTTCATTTTGACTCCTTTTTCTCTCGCGTCGAGCGGAGCGAAGCGTAGTCGAGACGCTCCTGAGACTGCGCTTCGTCTGCGGCTTCGCAACACGCGCTCAGTCTCCGCTCGACGCGATGGTTATTTCAACACTCCCAAAATCTTTGTGACATTCGAGAGTCCCAAACTCTCCAGCTTGATCACCGCCTTTGTCAGGCTATCTATCGCGTCGAAGAAATCCTGCAACGCTTGAACGCGCGCATAGACAAAGTTCCACTCGTCGTTATCCACCCAGTTTTCATCCATTGTTGTGAGCGTCGCTTTGACCGAACGGAGCGCGCGGTCGAATTCCGAGTTTTGGCGTTCCTGCAATATCGAACGGATCGCGGCGTAGAAGTCATCTTCGGCGGCGTAGTAGTCCTTGCGATCGCCGAGTTTGGTGGAACGGTGGACGAGTCCCATGCGCGCCAGTGTGCGGATCTCCGTGCTGATCGCGCCTTTGGTGAGTCCGGTCTCGGAGACGATTTCATCAAGGGAGAGCGCGGTGGGGGAGAGGTATAACACGGCGAAGATCGCGCCCATCCCTTTGGGGAAACCCCAGAAGCGGCTGATCTGACTCAGACCCTCGGTAAAGTCTTTTCTGATTTTGGCGAGTGAAGTTGGCATGGTTGTCTCGTTCTGTATGTTTAGTAATTACTAAACGAAATATACGACAAATGGGGCGATATGTCAAGATGATTGAACCTGCGCGTAGGCAAACTAGAGCTGTGAGATGTGTTTTCGATATTTGTAGGGTTCGTTTATGGTATCTAGATCTAGTTCACCCGATGCTGGAGAGCGTCTTCTACGCTTTTCTGGCGCGTAGCGGACGTTCTCTAACGCCCGCTACGATGGCGTATGGCTTATAGATGAACTAATGGAAATCGAATTGAGGAAAAAGCGAATTGCCCATCCGCTCGACGGGGTTATGGTTGCGCGTAAAACATGCGGAATAATTCTTCCCCGTCTTTGCCCGTCGCTTCATCGCGATATGTTTGGATCGAAACGCGGACGGCGATGTGTTCGCCCTCGCTTTTGATGAACCAGAATTCCACGAAGCCGGGTTGCGCGCCGGTGATGAGGTCGGGTGGAATTGTATCCAGGGCTTTCATTACATCCACGATCCAGACGCCGAATGATTCAAAGTCGTTCAAATCATTGGCGGGTTTGTGGACGTAGAAATCTGTTTCAAGCGCGCTGAAATCCGCGTGACCGTCGGCGTAGATGCAATCTTCGCCAAATGCAGTCGCCCAGGCTTTGGCGTTTGGATCAAGTTGTTTTATCGCCTCATCGAAAATGGGATTCAGTTCGGGCATGTCTTTGTATGCCCATTGATAGCCGCAACCGCCGGAAGATGCAGGCGTGGGGCTTTGGAGATCAAGCGGCGATTGATCAATATGAGGCGTTGATACAGTGGAGATGAAACGCGGAATGGGAAGCGCGGGAGAATCCGGAAAAGTTTCGGGAGTCGATTCCGTCGCGGCGGGAGGCGGAGTTTCGGGCGCGAGGGGCGCGGCGTCAGTGGCGGGAAAGGTTGAGGAGCACGCGCCCAGTATCAAGGTCAGAAAGAGAAGCGGATGGATGAATCTATTCATAAGGTTGGGACGAGTCGTCAATCCGCTTTGTTCCGCAATGAAATGCGGGATACCATCCGCCTTACGAGAAGTTATTTCAACAGATCCGCCGCGGCGGACGCCATGAGGGCGGAGGCAGTGACGAGGGCGCGTTCGTCGAAATCGAATTTGGGGTGGTGATGGTTGTAGTTGAGATTCTTTTCGGCGTTGGCGGAACCGACGAAGAAGTAACAGCCGTCGGCTTTTTCCTGCATGTAGCCCATATCCTCGGCGCCCATGGTGAGGTAGGGTGAGGTGTCAATCTCGGTTTGGGGGAAAACAGTCTGCGCGGACTTCAATACGTTTGAGGCAACATCGTCATTGTTGACCACCGGCGCGGTGACCTGCTTGATCGTGATCTCCGCTTCACAGCCCATGGATTGCGCGATGCCGCGCGCGATCTGCTCGAAGCGTTGATGAACAAGTTTACGGACTTCCGGTTCGAAAGTGCGGATCGTGCCGTTGAGTTCGGCAGTCTGTGGAATGATATTGAAGGCCGTGCCTGAATGAATAGATGTCACGCTGACGACGGCTGATTTCAACGGCGGGACATTGCGCGAGGCAATGGTTTGAAGCGCGGTGATAATCTGCGCCGCGGCGACCACCGGGTCAAGCGTTGAATCTGGCACAGCGCCGTGTCCGCCTTTGCCGGTGAGTTTGACGATGAACAATTCCGCGCCCGCCATCACGGGGCCTTGGGCGACGTGAATCCAGCCGACGGGTCTGTCGTTCCACACGTGCAACGCAAGAGTTTTTTCCACTTTGGGAGAATCAAGCACGCCGTCGCGCATCATCATCAATGCGCCGCCCACGTCTTCGCTGTTCGTCCCTTCTTCGGAGGGTTGGAAGCAAAACTTGATATTGCCCGCGAGTTGATCGCGTTGCGCGTGCAACATCTTCGCGACAGTGAGTCCAATCGCGGTGTGACCGTCGTGTCCGCAGGCGTGCATGACGCCGGGATTTGTGGAGGCATACTCCGCGCCGGTCTCTTCTGTGATGGGGAGCGCGTCCATATCAAAGCGGAGCAGGATCGTTGGACCCGGTCTTGATCCTTCGAGCCAGCCAACGACGCCGGTCTTGCCGACGCCTTTGGTCACTTCGATGCCAAGGGCTTCGAGTTCTTTGGCAACGATGCCGCCCGTGCGGACTTCGCGGAAGCCGAGTTCGGGGTGGATATGAAAGTCGCGGCGCAGGGATTGGGTGTAGGGGAAGAGGGCTTGGGCTTGGGAGAGGAAGTCGGTCATTGTTGATGCCTTTCGGAGGATGGAGTGATTGGTAATTGGAGGAGAGGAGAATTGGAGAATTTGTGAATAGAGACACCTGCACTTGCGCCAGGTGCAAGTGTTAGAGACTGGAGATTGGCGGCGGTTGTTGTCGCTTTGAGACCAGATTGGTTATTGGAGAATTAGAGGAGTGTGACTACTTCGATCTCTGTGAGCCATTTTACCCAATGCCAGCCGCGGCGTGAGGGGACGACTGCGCGCATAGGGAATCCGTGCGAGTGATTCAAAACTTCCTCGCCGACGTGGGTGGCTAAAAGAATCTCCTCCGCTTGCGCGAGGGTGAAGGGGGCGGTGTAATCCAGGACGCCTCTCAATCTAATTCCTTTTGCATCCGCCTGGAGTTGGGCGCGAGTCAACAGTTCGATGAGCGGGATGCCGCGCCAGGTCTGGACGGTGTACCAGCCTCCGGTGCAGTCGAGCGTGGCTGTCAGGCTGGAGGTTGATAAGGCGAGCGCGTCCGCGTAGGTCAAAGTCAGAGGCGTCCTCACCGCGCCTGTCACGCGCAGAGTCCACGTATCGGAGTCGAGTTTGATCCTGCCTTGACCAGGCCCGGTGGTTATAGGATGCGCGTTACCAGTAAAGGAACCATCTTCGCGTGAACCGGTGAAACGGCGCGCGGAGTCGTCGCTTTGGAACGCTTTGGCGAGCGTTTCCGAGATTCCCCAAGCCGCGACAGATGCAATGCCAAGACCGATGAGTTTGAGCGTTTGTCGTCGTCCAGTGAAATCTGTCTTTTTGGGATGGGGCCAGCGACGCCAGGCATGGAGCGCGTAGAGGGGTAATAACAAATACAGCGCGATGCCCCAATGCCAGCCAATCGCGGTGTAACCGTAGCCTGCGATCCAGACGTAATATTCGCCGAGATTCCACTTCCATATCAGCCCGAAGGCAAGGATCATGAATGTGGCTATGGCGATGAGGATGGAGACCGCGATCATCACGTTGCGGTCAAAGCGGCGGTCAAGCCCGCGACTCAACGAGCGCAACGAGATGACGGCTTTCCACGGAATGAGGAGGATCAGCGCCCAGCCCGTGATGCGATGAACCTCGAATAAAAAGGATGGGAACGGGAAAAACAAGCCATACACGCCTGTGAGAGTCAGGACAAGGATCAGGCTTAGGATCAGGGTGTTGATGTAGCGCAAACTTACGCCGCTCATCAAAGTCTCCTTTTTGAATCTTGCTGAAACAAAGAAAAAGAGTCAAATGTCGTAAGTCGAATGTCGGGGACCTTTGACCTTCGACGCGCGACTCAGTGGTATTTCACCACGCGGAATTTTTCCTCATAGCGCGGGTTCTCCTCCGCGCTGTCTTCCGCGCGGCGGGATTTGAAGCGTTCGATCAGTTTATCTGGGTTCTGCACTTGAGTCTTGTGTTCGAGGATGGCTTGAAGTTTGATATCCCACATGTCGGTAACGTCGAGAGTCACGTTGGGCTGCATGGTCAGCGAACACCAGAGTTCTTTTGGCGTATGAGGTTGAAAGCCTTCCTCCAGCAATTCGGGGAAGTAGGCGAGGTTGCCCGCGGCGGGGAAGAGCGCGTCGAGTACGACTTGACCCGCGGCGCGATGATCGGGGTGGTTGATCCCGTAAACGGCGAATAAGGTTTGCGGATCGCACGTGACGAGGATATCGGGTTTGTGCCTGCGAATCTCGCGTACGACCTTGCGCCGCAAGTCCAGGTCAGGGACGAGGTAGCCGTCCAGGTTATCCATGAAGTACACCTCCTGCGCGCCGATGACTTTTGCCGCAGCTTGCTGTTCCTTGTAGCGGATCGCGCATAACTCATCCGGGGTTATATGCGCGGGCGTGGTTTTATCATTGAAGCCCTTGTCGCCGCACGTGAGGAGCAGGTACGCGATGCGATGTCCGGCGCGCGCCCATTTGGCAAGAGTCGCTCCGCAGAAGAATTCGGGGTCGTCGGGATGCGCGAGGATGACGAGGATGTTTTGAGGGGAGGTCCAATTATCGGGTGGTTCCATGAGGGGCGAGTCTGATTTACGACGAACGATTTGCGATTGAGGACTGGAGAATTAGAGATTGGAGACTGTCGCCTGACAAAGTATAAAGACGCGAAGGAAAAAAACTTTACGGCTTCGCGTCTTTGCGCTGGGAATTTCCGACGACTAACAGTCCCTGTTAATTGTTATTGTTGTTGCGCGGGCTGGATTTACCGCAGGTGCAGCCGCCGGAGTTGTGACGGTCGCAGGGCGCTTCGGATTTGCGGCGCAATGTCTCGAGTTCGTCCCAGGGTTGGAGGTCTTCGCGGTCGAAGGTCTCGGTGAAGCGTTTGCCTTCCTCGGCTTCGAGCAGCACCATCACTTTGTTGCTCATGGGTAAAACATCCACGACCTTGCCCTCGCCTTTGGGCGTGACAACGCGCTTGTTGCGTTTGGGCAGTTGTTTGCGGGCTTCGACGTATTGCTCGTATTCGTAGATCAGACAACAGCGCAACCGCCCGCACATGCCGGTGATCTCTTCGGGCGTGAGCGAGATGCCCTGCTCCTTTGCCATCTTGATCGAGATGGGCGAGAAGTCGGTCAGGAATTTGGAGCAGCAACGGGTTTCGATTCCGCATGCGCCCATGCCGCCGATGATCTTCGCCACATCGCGCGGACCGATCTGCCGCATCTCGACATACGTGTTGGGGTAGAGATCGTGCATGTCCTTCTTGAGAGACTTGAGATCAACCTTGTCCTCGCTCTCCGTACTAAAGAGGAAGGCGAGACGCGAGCCGTCGTAGTTGTATTCCGCGGAGACGATCTTGACGCCTTCGAGTTTCAGTTCGGCGGCGCGGGCGCGGCAGTTGATCATGGCTTCGGTTTGTTTGGATTGCCAGGATTGGAGCAACAGCAGATCGCGCGGAGTGGCGCGTCTTTCCACGGACCTCCAGCCGCCTTCGGGTTTTGGGGGCGTTTCCTTCACGAGTTGCATCACTTCGCCTAAATGCCTGCCGCGCGCGGTGTCCACGATCACGTGTTCGCCGACTCGAACGTCCGGGACGGCGGATGTGTCGAAGTGATAGATTTTGCCGACTTTGGTAAATCGTACGCCGATAAGGTTTTTGTCCATGGGGGGAATTATACACTGTATCGGTGGAAGGGAACCAGGGGAAGAAATAAAAAGCCAAACGAGACTCCGGGCGCGCCGCAATTAATGCGCGCTTGTTTTCGTCCAAGTCAGGCATATAATGTGTAGACACCCCCGGAACAGTAATTGCTGTCAAATCTTTAGAGGCTTATTGTGAGGATCAGAGGGGGGCTTTCTATCGCGTTGATCAAAGGAAGAAGCGATGAACAAGTATTGGAAATCTCAATTTGAACATTGGACAACCGTCCAGGCCAAAACGCTGGAGGAACAGCGGCGCGGACATCTGCTTGCCCTGTTTCTCCTCATCTTCATTACGTTTGGGATTGTTATCGCCCTGCTGGACGCCTGGGATTGGCTCGTCAATGGAAATATAGTTTCTGGGAGGTTTACCCTCACCACCTTGCTCGAAGTTGGGATTTTCGCGGGAATGTGGCAATTGAACCGCCGCGGCCACACGACCCTGATCGCGCACTTGTTGCTCAACCTGATCATTGTCGCTATGAGTTTTATTTCTGAGACGGCTTTCCTCAGCGCTGTTTTTATCGCGTATGCCATCCCGACCATCACGGCTGGTTTTGTGCTCCGGCCCCAATGGTCGTTTCCCTACGCGGCGCTTGCCGCGCTTGGATATATGCTTAGATTCCAGTTCGCAGATGTTTCGATCCCACTGTTTAGCGATAAACAAATTGCCATCCTGTTCGGGCTGGCGGCTGTGACTTATCTGATCGCCTCACGTTATCAAGACGCATTTGAGCGAGCTCATCAGGCGCTTGAAGAACGAGAACGCGCCGAAGACGCCCTCAAAGCCAGTGAGAAGCGTTTCCGCGCGATCATCGAGCACGGCACTGACCAGGTAGCGCTGGTCGCACCCGATGGAACTCAGCTCTATGAGAACCCGACCACCGCGAGCCCGCTCGGTTACCCGCTGGGCGCTTTTCTGGGCCGCAACCTCTTTGAGCTAGTCCATCCTGACGATCTGGTCAGAGCCCGGCAGACCTGGGAAGAGGCGCTTGACCAGCCAGGCCTCAGCCTGCAAGCGGCATTCCGCCTCCGTCATGCCGACGGCTCCTGGCGTTGGATGGAAGGAACAGCCACCAACCTGCTCGCGGAGCCAAGCGTGCGCGCGGTTGTCATAAATTATCGTGACATCACCAAGCGTAAACAGGCGGAGACGGCGCTCCATGAGAGCGAAGCGCGCTATCGCATGTTGATCAACATCGCGCGCGATCTCATCTTTACCCTCGACATGGATGGCAAAATCACTTCGCTCAATCCGTGGTTTGAAACCTTTATAGGCTGGTCGCGCGCTGACTGGCTGGGACGTTCCTTTGAAGAATTGATCGCTATGGACGACCGTTCCCGCGCGCTCGACCAAGTCCATGGTCTATTACACGGTGCAACGCTGCATGCCATTCGGTTGCGCGTACCGACCCGCGCGGGCGAGACGCTCATCCTTGACTTGAACATGTCGCCTCAATTCAAAGAGGGCCGTGTGGTCGGTATTTTGGGCATCGCCCGCGACATTACCGAAAAACAGCGCGCCGAAGATGCGCTCAAAGCCAGCGAGAAGCATTTCCGCTCGCTCATCGAAAATAGCTCGGATGCCATTTCGCTTATTTCCGCCGAAGGAACCATTCTTTATGAATCTCCATCGGTATATCGGGTATTGGGCTACTCTCCTGAAGAACTGGTGGGGCGGAATGTTTTTGAGTTATTGCATCCCGATGATTTGCCGGAAATCATGCCGCTCTTCTCGCAGATTCTCCAGCAACCGGATCAGGTTGTAACCGCTGGAGCACGTTATCGGCATAAGGATGGATCGTGGTTGTGGATTGAAGGGACTGGCAGGAACCTGATCGCAGAACCGAGCGTGCAAGCTATCGTCGTCAACTACCGCGACATCACCGAGCGCAAGCGGGCGGAGGAAGAGTTGCAGGCGGGCGAGGCGCGCTTGCGGCTGATCTTGGAAACCGCACTGGACGGCTTTATCACCATTGATGCGAAGGGTGTTATTGTCGAGTGGAATCCGCAAGCCGAGGCTATTTTCGGATGGCCGCGCGCCGAAGCAGTAGGGCAGTACTTAGCAGATTTGATCATTCCCGAATCCTACCGGGCCGATCATTGGCGCGGTTTACAGCATTATCGGGTCACCGGCGAGGGCCCATTGCTCGACAAGCGTATTGAAATCGTCGGACTCCATCGGGCCGGGCATTCATTTCCAATCGAACTCACAATTACAACCGTGCCCTCCGCTGCCGGCTTAACCTTCAGCGCCTTCATCCGCGACATTACTGAACGCAAGCAGGCAGAGGCGAATCTTCGAGAGGCAGAGGCGAAATATCGCAGTCTGGTTGAACATATTCCTGCCATCACCTATATGGCGGCTCTCGACGACCCCAAAACCCGTCTCTACGTCAGCCCACAAATTGAAACCTACCTGGGCGTCTCACCTGGCGAATATCTGGCTGATGCCGACTTATGGCGCAGGCTGATTCATCCGCAGGACCGAGAGCGCGTCCTCGCCGAAGCCGCTCGCTTCTATGCCAGTGGAGAGCCATTTGTCTCGGAATATCGCACACTGACCCGCGACGGCCGCACTTTGTGGTTCCATGATGAAGCCCTTATCGTAAAAGACGAGACCGGTCAGCCTCGATTTATCCAGGGAGTCAAAGTTGATATTACCGAACGCAAGCAGGCAGAAGAGGCGCTGCGCCAGCGCGAATCCATCCTTGAAGCCGCAGCCAATAACGCTGAACTTTTACTCAAAGCCCCTGACTGGAGAACAGAAATCAATACGGTGCTCAAGCAACTGGGACAGACCATCAACGCCAGCCACGCGTATCTATTTGAAAACCACAAGGGACCAAATGGGGAAACTGTTACATCCATTCGATTCGAATGGGATGCGCCATCCTTCACAAGCGATCTGGATAATCCCATTTTCAAAAATGTTCCCCTTAGAGAGGTTGGATTTGAGAGCTGGTACGACGCGATGAGCAGGAGACAGCCCTACATTGGGGATAAACGCATCTTTACACCTGTTGAAATGGATTTTTTCTCCTCACGCGGCATCAAAGCGCTGCTGGAAATGCCCATCTACATCAACGATCAATGGTGGGGGATCATCGGGTTTGATGATACGATGCAGGAACGCGAATGGTCAAAGGCGGAAGCAGACGCGATGATCATCGCCGCAAATATTCTTAGCGCCGCGATCCAGCGCGGGCAGGCGGAGGAAAAACTCCAGCGCCAAAACCAGCGGCTCAAAGTATTGCGCGAAATTGATACGGCAATCCTGGCGGCGGATTCGGTTGAAAACATCGTCGGCGCGGCATTGAGTCACATCCGTGAATTGATCGAGTGCCGCCGCGCTTCCATGGCATTAATTGATTGGGGAACGAGCGAAGCGTTGATCTTCGACGTGAGGATGATTGGCGAAACATCCATACCACAGGGGATGCGCTTTCCGCTGGCGCTGTTCCAGGATATGGATATGATCCAAATCCTTTCGAAGAATGAACCGGTGTTGATCAACGATCTGAGCGCGCTGGCACACCCGCCGCCTCAAATACAATCCTCGATCAAAGAAGGCTTTCGTTCCGTGTGCATCCTGCCGCTCTTCTCACAGAGTAACCTGATCGGGACGTTCAACATGTCTTCTGAAATCATCGGTTTCTTCGATGAGGAGAAAATTAATCTCGGCCGCGAAGTCGCCAACCAGGTGGCGATTGCAATACAGAACGCCCGCCTGTTCGAATCCGAACAACAACATCGTGAGGAAGCCGCTGCCATTGCAGATGTGGGCCGCGATATTTCTGCTTCCCTTCAGCTCGATGTCGTTCTTGAAAAGATTGCAGCGCATGCAATAAGTTTACTGCGTGTTGAAACAAGCGCGGTTTATTTGGCCGAGCCTGCAACTTCAACACTCCGAGCAGTTGTAGCAATCGGCCCAGATGCCGAGGAAATTAAGAAGGACGCTCTCGAAATAGGGGAGGGCGTTCTTGGCAATATCGCCCTGCAGAAGTCGGGAGAAATTGCGAACGACACAGCCGCGCATCCGCGCGCAGTCACGATCAAAGGAACTGAAATCACCCCCCTCGAACATCTCATGGGAGTGCCGGTTCTATCGAAAAATCAACTCATCGGTCTGATCGCAGTTTGGCGCATTGGAGCAGGACAAGAGTTCAAATCAACGGAATTGGATTTCCTGAGCAGTCTTGCCGGACAAGTCGCAGTTGCGATCGAAAATGCACGTTTATTTGAGGAAACTAAGCAACGCCTCCGCGATATGCAGGGACTAGCTCAGATAGGTGAGGCGATCAGCCAAAACACTGAACTGGAACCGCTTCTGACTCAGATTTTAGATGCGGCCTGCGAGACCATTCCTGCCGCCGATAAAGGTTCAATTCTGCTATTGGAAGATCATGATGCCTTGCGTATTTATGCTCTAAGCGGATATACAGATCCGCGCACGCGAGCAGTGCGTTTTAGCACGGATGCTGGTTACGCTGCGCTCGCCGTACGCGAAAAGCGCGGCGTCCTGGTTCCAGATGCGCTGGCTGATGCTTCAATAACATTCAGCAATGATATTCCCGAAATGAATGAAGTTCAGAGCGCGATGGTTGCGCCGCTCATTGTCAAGCAACGGGTGATTGGTACAATCTCCCTTGATAATGCTTCGAGGAAATCTGCCTTCACGGAAGACGACCTACGGTTGCTGGTGGCTCTGGCGACGCCTGCCGCACTGGCGATTGAGAATGCCCGGTTGTTCAAAGAGACCCGCCGAAGGCTGGCAGACTTGGAGATTTTGCAAACCATTTCCACTGCGCTGAGGGTTGCCAAAACTCTTGATGAAGCTCTTCCGATCATCCTTGATCAACTAATCAACCTGCTGGATGTTGGAAGCGCATTGCTGGATATTCTCGACCCATCCAACGGCGAAATTGTGACCGAATTGGCACATGGCGTATGGGCCCCTATCACTGGCATGCGTACACCCAGGAATGTAGGAGTAAGCGGTCATGTGATTTCCACCGGCCAGCCATATATCACTACCGATTTAGTAGCAGATGGATTGGTTGTCCGACCTGACTTAGTTGGCGGGCTAAATGCGGCGGCTTGCGTGCCGATTATTGCGCAGCATCAACCTATTGGCGCTTTATGGGTGGGGCGCAAGACAGCCATCACCAAGGAAGAAGTCACTCTGCTCACTACGCTGGGTGAGATGGTGGGCAACACGATTCGTCGCATGAGCCTGCATGAGCAGACCGAGCGCCTGCTTGAGGACTTGCAAGCCTCCAATATGGAATTAACCCAGGCTTATGACACCACCCTGGAAGGTTGGGCAAAAGCACTGGAACTGCGAGACAAGGAGACCGAGGGCCATAGCCGCCGCGTTACCGAGCTGACCTTGCAACTGGCGCGCTACATTGGTATTCACGAGTCTGAAATGCCGAATATCCACCATGGCGTTCTGCTGCATGACATAGGAAAAATGGGTGTGCCAGACCAAGTACTCAAGAAAACGGGGCCGTTAAGTGATGAAGACTGGGTTGAAATGCGGAAACACCCGCAGTACGCGTATGATTTGTTATATCCAATCATGTATCTGCGCCCTGCGTTAGACATCCCTTATTGCCATCATGAACATTGGGATGGAAGCGGTTACCCGCGTGGCTTGAAGGGCAATGCAATTCCCTTGCCGGCCCGCATCTTCGCTGTAGTGGATGTATGGGACGCCCTAACAAATGATCGACCCTATCGAAAAGCATGGACAAAGGAAAAAACGGTCGCTTATATCAAGGAACAGAGCGGCGTTTATTTTGATCCAAGAGTTGTGGAAAAATTTCTTGAAATGATAGATAGAGAATATGCGCGAGTCTGATTTTCAAGATTCCCAGAACGTCGTCAGGTTTTTGGGAACGTCGATTGCAAAGACTTTATTTGGCAGGGTGATATAATGAATTCAGATACCTTTAGTCTCAATAGACCGTCTCGCAGGTTACTAAAGATGTTTGAAATTCCCTCGAAAAAATCCTTCGACGCGCTCAGGACATCGCCTGCGGGATAATATGGAAAACCGCATAGATATTTTGGAAAGGAGGTCAACGGCAAAGATTGACTTCGTTTCAAATCCACCAGTTGGTTTAAACCCTTCATTACCATCGAAAGGATGAGAGAATGAAACCGAAACGATCTATGCTTTTCACTGTACATGCGGCGCTAATTGCGCTTGTCCTCCTGTCTTCCAGCTTGAGGACTGCAGCCGCCCAGGGAGAAACTGGCAGCCTGACTGTATTGGACTGGGCTGGTTACGACGCGGAAGATTTCTGGATTGACTTCAAGAGCGCCTACCCCGATGTGACGGTCAATTTCGAGATTGGCGCGTCGGATGCCGACATCTACGCCAAGATGAAGGCTGGCGACCAGGCCGATATCTTCCATCCATACACGGGCTGGTTTCAGTTCTATGTGGATGAAGGATTGGTCGAGGAGATTGACACCTCCAAACTTGCCAACTGGAATAAGGTCCCCGATAGTTTCAAAAAGATCGGCCAGATCAACGGCAAACAGTATTTCCTGCCGTGGGATTGGGGCTTTACGTCAATACTATATCGGACCGACAAGATTCCCGAAGGCGTGGATTCCTGGGCCGCGCTGATGGATTGCAAATACGCCGGTCACATTTCGATGTGGGACGACGGGCCCGGCGCCGTTACTATTTCCTCCTACGTTCATGGATATGATGAAACTGCCATCACCGCCGATCAACTGGCTTCTCTAAAGGCGGAATGGATCAATCAACGTGAAACAAACCTCTTCTACTGGGCTGGCGAGCCTGAATTAGTCGAAGGCATGAAGTCCGGCGACGTGTGGGCGGCGTATGCCTGGCAGGGCGCGTACGCGACGCTTTTGGGCGAGGGCGTGCCGGTCGCGTATGCCAACCCCAAAGAGGGACGTAACTCCTGGGTCGGCGTCTACGGCATCCGCAAGGGGACTGAGAATTACGATCTTGCGCTCAAGTTCCTGGATGCCAAACTTGGCGAAGCGACGGGCAATAATGTCGTCGGTTTGTTCTACTACGGACATTCGAACCAGGATGTGATGAACGGAATTACCGATGAGACGCTCAAACAGGCATTCTCGATTGATGATCCCGACATTCTCAACAAGACAAACTTCACGCCGAACCTCACCGCCGAACAGCGCGACGCATGGACCGCAATGTGGGCTGAAGTCAAAGCCGCGCCGCCTTCCACCTCTTATTGCTCCCCGGCTTCCGCCGCCGCTGCCGGGTCCAGTTACTGGCTTTACATCGCGGGCGCCGTAGCGGCGATCGTGGGAATATATTTTTGGCGGCGTCGAACTCAATCGGCGTAGACGGGAGACGACGACCGCGCCATGGATCGACGCGCCACATTCTGGTTCATCTACCTGCCGCCATTGATCTGGCTGGGGCTCTTTTTCGTATTGCCCGTGCTGCTCATGGCGGCGTTTAGTTTCCGTCCCGACATGCGCGGCGACCTGTTCCAACTTTGGACTCCCACGCTCGATCAATATGCCAGCCTCGCGGCGACGGGAAGTTACTGGAGACTCTTGTGGATTTCGGCCATGACCGCGCTGGGAATCGGGATCAGCGCGGTCACACTGGCGTATCCGCTGGCGTACTTTCTTGCGCTTCACGCCGGACGCCGCGCCGGTTTCTACCTGGTTTTGCTTCTCGTCCCTTTTTGGACCAGTTACCTCCTGCGCGTGATGGCATGGAAGATTTTGCTGGGGACGGAGGGCGTCATCAATTCCTTCCTCATCTATGTTGGAATCATCCAGGAGCCTCTGCCTGCGTTACTTTACAACCGCACCGCCGTAATCCTGACCCTCATTTATGTTTGGATTCCCTTCGCGGCATTGCCCATCCTCGCGGCCCTGCAACGCATTGACACGTCCCTCTTCGAAGCCGCGGCGGATCTGGGCGCGCGTCCGTACGATCAATTCACGCGCATCACGCTGCCTCTCAGTCTGCCCGGCGTCTTCGCCGCGTTCTTCATGGTCTTCATTCCAACCGTCGGCGAATACGTGACGCCGTTGCTCGTGGGCGGCAGCCGCGGATTCTTATACGGCAACATCATCCAGGACTTTTTCACCAAAGCCGCGAACTGGCCCTTCGGCTCCGCGCTCTCGATGATCATGCTGGCGGCGACGATGATCCTCGTCGCGTTCGCCACGCGCCTGGTTGACCTGCGACAATTATTTGAATAACCATTGAGCGTAACAGGCGTTCTCTTACGCCGATTTACAATGAACACCCGCCGCGATTCCATCCCTCTCACGTTTTATTACTTCGGCTTGATCGCTTTGCTGTACCTGCCGATTGCATTGCTATTCCTGTTTTCAGTGAACTCAAGCGCCTCGCTCTCCTTCCCGATCAAGCAATTGACCTTCGACTGGTATCGCCAACTCTTCGACGCCGACGCGGTCCTGCGTTCGGCGCGCAACAGCCTCATTGTCGCCATTGGGAGCAGTTTCGCGGCGACATTGCTCGGGACGATGGTTTCGATCCTGATGTTGCGCTACAAGTTTCGCGGGCAGAACCTTCTCATCGCGCTGGCCGTCCTCCCATTGATTGTTCCGTATGTCGTGCTGGGCGTTGCGCTTTTGTTGTTGTTCGCCATCCTGCACATTGACCGCTCGCTCTGGACGATAGGCATCGCGCACACGGTCGTCGCGCTCCCGTATACGTTGTTGATCATCGCCTCGCGCCTCGCCGGATTCGACGCCAGCCTCGAAGAAGCCGCCATGGACCTGGGCGCGGACTACCCGACCACGCTGCGCCGCGTCGTCCTGCCTTTGATCTTTCCAGCGATGATCTCCGCGTGGTTGACGGCGTTCACTGTCTCCTTTGATGAATTCGCGCTGGCTCTCTTTCTCTCAGGGACGCAGCCGACGTTTCCGGTTTATCTCTTCAGTCAGTTGCGTTTCGCGAACCGCCTGCCGATCATGATCGCATTGGCGGTGTTGATGATGATCGGCACGCTGACGTTGGTGTTTATCGCGGAGAGGGTCAGGCGGGCGGAGTGAAGAAGTAAATCATCATTGGTAATTGCAGGGCGGGGAATTGCGAATTTAGAGACCAGAGACTTGTCCTGAGCATAGTCGAAGGATTAGAGACTGGAGAATTGTGTACTTGCGCGGGGATGGGTTTTCTCGTATGATGTTTGGTAAACCCTATTCGCAAACGATAAGGAGCGTCGCATGGACGAGCGCAGAAAAGACATACGCAGGAAGTTGATGGCGTTCACGCCGGTCTATGATCTCGGTCATCCAAGAACTTTGTTGGGCTATCTCGGAGACCTGACGTTGGAGGGCGCGCTGGTGATCGGCGAACATCCCGTGTCAATCAACAAAGAGATGTCGCTGGGCATCGAGTTTCCCAATGACCTGTCCGATATCCATATATCGCGCGTGGCGCTGCCCGCGCGCGTCGCGTGGTGCCGCCAGGATGAAAGCCCGCTCTACTACAACATCGGGATACAGTTTACCGAAGTCGCGTTGAAACATGCCGAGTTGTTCCAGGAAATTCTGGCAAGGTATCATTTCCGCTACGCGCTATCGGAGACTGATTTCAAGCGTGGGTGAGGCGCGCGCTGATGATGTCTCTTGTTTCGCCGCAATTCAGTTGGTATGCCGCCGTCGTCAGCGGGATCGCATGGATGTTATCCGCGCTTCCCGCGCTGGTCTTTTCAGTGGAAGGCACGGGGGAGACCGGCTCCGCTTCCGACTTCTTCATCGAAACGACGCACTTCATCGCCGAGGCCGGGATTCTATTCGCCCTGTTCGGATTCCGCGCGCGTCAAATACAGGTGTATGGCAGGCTCGGCGAAGCGGGTCTTGTGCTTGCCTTTCTTGGGAACGCGCTCATCTTCCTCGTGACCCTGCTTTTTGTAGTCCTGTTGTTCAGCGGGGCGATGACGGGCGCGGACATCGGCGCGCAGATTAGCGAGTCTCTCCCCACGACGTTATTCATATCGGGATTTGTTGGGATCGCGCTCGGCTTCCCATTGCTGGGCATCGCCACGATGCAGGCGAGGGTCTTTCCCTGGTGGGCTGGCGCGTTGATGATCGCCCATCCGCTCCTGTTCTTCTTCTCGCTCGTCAATTACGCCCGCTGGCTGGCAGTGGGCGTCCTCTGGCTGGGACTCGCCGCCGCGCTCAAGCCGCAGGCTATGACTGAACCCGCCGCGTCTTGAATCCTGTTACGGCGAATCATTCACCACGAAGGGTCACGACGGTACACAAAGGATTCTTTTTGGCTTTTTCCTTCGTGACCCTTTGTTCCGCTTCGACAGGCTCAGTGCAAGCCTTTGTGGTTGAGAAAACAATTCCCGTTAAAAACGGTAGAACCATTTACTTTACGGTGGGGTTTTCCGGCAACTGCAAATAAAATGTGCTGCCCGTGAAGTTCACTTCGTCATGCCCGGCGCTTTCCACCCAGGCTTTGCCGCCGTGCGCGCGCGCCACGCCGCGCACAATCGCCAGCCCCAAACCGGGACCGCCGCCCTTGAAGGTTGTCTTGCCCGAGGAGTGCAAGTCAACGCTTCCCACCTGGTAGAACTTTTCAAACACCAGGTCGTGATGCTCGACATCCAGACCGATGCCTGTATCGCGGAAAGCAATCTCCACGCCGGGAATATTACCCTCCATCAGCATGGGACGCGTCGTGATGACCACCCTCCCGCCATCCGGCGTGTATTTGATGGCGTTGACGGTTAAATGATATAGCGCCTTATGGATCAACGTGGGATCGCCCTGAATGATGCACGTCTCATCCGCGTGCTGGGCGGCGAGCGTGATGTTGCGGTCTATCGCGGCTTGCTGGAAGTCATGCACGAGGTCGTTGATGACGCGCTTCAACGGAACCGGCGCGAAGGCGCGCTTCAACGCCTCGGCGTCAATGCGCGTCACGTCCAGCATCAGGTTAACCACCTCGTGGATGCGATTCGTGCCTTTGGTGATTCCGTCCATCACCCCGCCCAGCGCGGCGTTGGCTTTGACGTCCACAAAAGAACCCAACACCCTGGCGTATCCCAGCAGGACAGTGAGCGGCGTGCGGAGTTCGTGCGCCGCGACCTGGATGAATTCCAGTTTGTTGCGATCCAACTGACGCAGGACTTTGTTGGTCTTCTGTAATTCTTCAATCATGATCCTGTCGTTGGCGCGGATGCGATCCAGCGTGATGCGGATAATGTCCAGCGCCATGCGCGGACTGCGGCTGAGGATGGTCTCGAAATCCTGTTTCTCCATCTCCAGCACGGTACATTCCGTTTTCGTCCGCACGGTGGCGGCGCGCGGCGCGTGCTGGATCAGCGCCATCTCGCCGACCATGTCGCCCCGTCCGCTCACGCGCAGGATGCGATCCGGTTCGCCCTCGGTCAATTTCTTTGAAATGACGACGCTGCCTTCCGCGATGATATAGAACACGTCCTCGTACGCGCCTTCGTGACATAAAACGTGATCCGGCGGATAGATGCGGATTTCGGTCAGGTCTGCCATTTCCTGTAGTTCAGCCTCCTCCAGTCCTTTAAACGCCAGCCGCAGGAGCGGAATTTTATCGTAGGTGCGCGTCTCGTTCATCATGCGGCGAGTATAACGACGACCGCGCTCAAGAATTACAACAACTCGATTGCAAATTGTTCGCGGCTTTTTTGACTCGACGGAATCAAAAAAGACCCGATGGAACGTTCTCCGTCAGGTCTCTCCGATCCAATTCTCTAATCTCCGGTCTTCATCCTCCCAATCTCCATTCTCCAATCTCTATCTTTTACTCCACAATATTGATCGGCAGTTCGTTCTTGCCGCTCAACGCCGCCACGCTGACCTTTGCCGCCAGCCCTTCGGCGATTTCCCGCAACGCAATCGCCACCGGCGAATCGGGATGCGAGACGACAATCGGCTTGCCCGTGTCTCCGCCGATGCGCACATTCTGATCAATCGGTATCTTGCCGAGGAAGGGCGTGTTTGTAACCTGCGCGAGATGTTCGCCGCCGCCCGTCCCGAAGATATCCATCTGCGTGCCGTCGGGCAGTTCGAGATACGACATGTTCTCGACGATTCCCAGAATCGGCACTTCGAGAGTCTTGAACATGTTGAGACCGCGTCCCGCGTCTTCCAGCGAAACCAACTGTGGAAGCGTGACGATCACCGCGCCGCTCAACGGTAATGCCTGCGCCAGCGATAGCGACGCGTCGCCCGTGCCCGGGGGCAGGTCAACGATTAAATAATCCAACTCGCCCCATTCGACATCGCTCAGGAATTGACGGATCGCCGAGTTGAGCATCGGTCCGCGCCATATCAAGGGTTGACCCGGCTTGACGAGCAATCCCATCGAGATCATCTTGATGCCATACGCTTGCGCTGGAATCAATCTTGGTCCGTTTGGCGGCGGGAGTTTTTCCACGCCGAGCATGGTGGGCGTGTTGGGTCCGTAAATGTCCGCGTCGAGGAGTCCCACGCGCGCTCCGCTTTGCGCGAGCGACACCGCAATATTCACCGCCACCGTTGATTTTCCAACTCCTCCTTTTCCCGAACCGACGGCAATCGCGTTACGGATCGGCATGGTGACTAGCCCGCGCATGCGGCCGTCATTCGGCACATCCGAATCCATTTTGACGATGACTGCCTTTACCCCCTCAACTGCCATCACCGCTTCTTTAGATTCTCTTTCCAACTTCGCGCGGAACGGACAAGCAGGCGTTGTCAGCATGATCGTGATCGAAACCTTGTCGCCCTCGATTTCAATATTGCGGACCATGTTGAGCGTGACAAGGTCTTGATTGAGATCAGGCTCGTTCACTTTGCTTAACGCGGCAAGCACCGCGTCTTTGGTTATATTTGTCATTGGGTTTCCTGTGTGGGAGTATACAAGTACACAGATAGACATGTAAACAGGTAAACAGGTAAACACGTCACCTGTCTACTTGTTTCCTTGTGTACTTGTATACATGTTTACGCCGCCTTTGCCGCGGCCGCGGCGGCCTTCGCGGCTTCCTTGGCCTTCTTGGCTTCCTCTTCCGCTTTGCGCGCGGCTTCTTCACGCGCGTAATTCAACGGGCGGATGCTTTTGTAATAGGACGAAGGCTTGAGCAGTTTCTCCATGTTGTACACGTTGCGCTCATACGAGGCGATCTCGAAATCGTGATCCATCTTGATCGCGTCGAACGGGCAGTACTCCGCGCAGAAGCCGCAGTTCATGCAGATGTCGGCGTCAATGTAGAACTCGGTCGGTTCCGGAATCGGCCTGCCAGTTGTCGGGTCGTTGGAGCGCACGATCCAGATACATTGCGGCGGGCAGACTTTGGCGCAAATCCCGCACGAGGTGCAAAGCACTTCCTTCTTGCCTTCGGGCAGTTCGTTGTATACGAGGAACGGGAGATAGCGAGTCTCCTCGGACAGGATCAACTTTTCGTCGGGATATTGAACCGTGAAGATGCCGCGCTGGTTTTTGCTGGAGCGATGCTTCACGCCTTCCTCGGTGTAGTAACGTTTCTTGCCGCGCAACACCCACGATATATCTTCGAGATAGGTTTCCCAAAATCGTTTCCACGTAACGCTTAGACCTTTTAGAATTCCTTTTCCGTACATAATCTCTCCTATATGTCATTGCGACCTTCGGGAAGCAATCTCCTCATCGAGTTGGAGATTGTGTCGCCACGGCGCCACGCGACGCTTCGGGCAAAGAGCAAGAGCGCCCTCGCAATGACATCTCTTATCTATCACATTCGCCCATGACCATATCGAACATGGCGAGCAGCGCGACGAAGTCCGCAATTTTATTGCCGATGCAAATTTTCTCGAGCGCGGTGACGTTGACGAATGACGCGGGGCGCACATGATAACGCCACGGATTCGGCTTGCCGTTCGAGATGACGTAATAGCCCAACTCGCCCTTCGGAGACTCAATGCGACCGTACGCCTCGCCTGCCGGGACCCGAACCTGGTATACCGGTTTCTGGGAGTTGATCGGCCCCTGAGGAATCTGCTTGATGGCTTGCCTCAATATCCTCAGACTCTGTCGAATCTCGTCAATGCGGATGAGGTAGTTGTCCATCAGGTCGCCGTTGTGGCGGACAGCGACGTCGAAGTCGAAGCGGTCGTAGATGCCATACGGGTCGGCGCGGCGGATATCATACGGCACGCCCGCCGCGCGCAGGACGGGTCCTGTGACGGAGTAGGCAATCGCATCCTCAGCGTTGATCATCCGCACGCCTTTCATGCGCGAGACCAGCACTTCGTTCTCGGTCAACATGCGGTCGAGTTCGTCGGTCTTGCCTTCGAGACGGTCATCCACGAGGTCTTTGATTTTTTGCATCACGTCGTCGGGGATATCGCGCACCACGCCGCCAAAGCGGAAGTAGTTGCACATCATGCGCGCGCCGGAAATGGCTTCGAAGATGTCGAGGATGAGTTCGCGTTCTTCAAAGGCATACAGCGAGGGCGTGTACATCGCGCCGAGGTCGTTGAGCAATGTGCCGATGAAAACCAGATGGTTCTGAATACGAGTTAGTTCTGAGACAATCACGCGGATATATTCCGCGCGTTCCGCTACCGGAATCTTCATCAACTTTTCGACGGTGATGGCGTAGCCAAAGTTATTGGTCATCGAGTTGAAGTAATCGAGCCGGTCGGTGAAGGGCATGTTCAGCAGATACGTGTTGCGTTCGCCGATTTTGTCGTGGTTGCGATGCAGGTAGCCAAGCACGGGCTTCAAGCCGACAATCGTTTCGCCGTCGAGAGTCATCACCGCGCGGAAAACGCCGTGCGTGGAGGGGTGGTGCGGTCCCATGTTGATGACGATGCGGTCAGTGCTGAGTCCGTCCTCCTGTTTGACGGTGTAACGCGCCAGCGCGCCGTACAGCAACGCGTCGCCTTCGGGGATCCATTTTTCAGGGTCGAAGTTTTCGGGAAAGGTCAGGTTATCCTTGAACGGATTCTTGTCCTCCGCCATGTAGAACTGACCATCGGGCCAGCGGCTCTTGAATGGTTTGGTGTCCTCCTCGTAAAAGCCTTCCTTCCAATCCTTGCGAAGCGGATGACCCTCGAAGCCCTCCCACATGAGGATGCGGCGTAAATCAGGGTGGCCGGTGAATTTGATGCCCATCAAGTCCCAGGCTTCGCGTTCCTGCAAGTCCACGCCGGGCCAGAGGTGAATCACCGATGGGACTTCCACCGGGTCCACGCGCGGGACTTGGACTTTGAACGTGATACCTGGTCCGCCGGTGGTGCGATAGGCGTGATAGACGACTTCCATTTTGTTTTCGGGGAAGTAGTCTACGCCTGTAACGGCGGTAAGCAAATCGAATCCAAATTCGTCGCGGATGGCGGTGGCGACTTCGATGAGGGAATCTTTTTCCACAATGAAACCACTATAGCCAAGGCGGGCGTCAGCGGCGACAACGTTTGGGAAACGCGCGACCAGGTCAACGGCGCTGCCCTGAGCTTGTCGAAGGGTCGAGGTTGAGGCGGGGGCGGTCATGTCAGCGCTCCTGTGAATCGTGTAGCGTGTATCGTGTAACGTGTATCGTGTAGCGTGTGGTCATCTCAGCCCTCCTTTTTGGAAGCCGCGAGTTTAATCTCCGCGTTGCGGCGCGGGTCAATCAAATCGGGTCCAAGAATGGGGATGGGGACGTAGTTCAAGTCTTCCTTCTTTTTCCTGTTGTACCAGCGATTGGTCTTCATGGTTTGCTTGTCAATTTTCTCCTGCAACTTGATGAGACCTGCAATGAGGGCTTGCGGAGTTGGAGGACAGCCAGGGATATAAACATCAACGGGCAAAAATTTATCAATACCCGCGACGACGTTGTAGCCCTCCTTGAACGGCCCGCCGCCCGACGCGCACGCGCCCATCGCCACAACATATTTGGGTTCGGGCATCTGGTTGTACAGGCGGATGATGGCGGGAACCATTTTCTTTGTGACTGTGCCGGAGACGAGCAGGAGGTCCGCCTGGCGCGGGGTGGGGCGCATGACCTCCATGCCGAAGCGCGCCATGTCGTAGCGCGCCGTTTGCGCGGCAATCATTTCAATCGCGCAGCACGCGAGACCGAACATGAGGGGCCACACCGAGGAACGACGTCCCCAATTGTAGAGTCGGTCAAGCGTGGTGACCGCAACAGCGTGCTCCATACTTTGCGGGATTTCGTACTCTGGTAAACTTAATTTTTCATTTTCCATGGATATTCTCCTCGAACCAGTCTTGATAGATTGCGTAAAGGATGTCGTCGTTGGCAAGCGACGGGTCGTCTTCGAATTCGGGTAGTTTCAAAGTCCACTCCAATATTTGTTGCAGGGACACGTCTTCGATGTTTACGTCTGGATGCTCGCGCTTCAGTGTAATGGCGATTGCGTAGGTGGATTCCCAGGTTAAAGTCATCAGTAATCAGTTATCAGTGAGCAGTTAGAGAGATACGGGTTACAAGTTACAAGTTACGTGGTGCGTCCGCTCCGCTTCGCTACGGGATGATATGTTACGTGTCTACTTGTTTACGTGTTTCCTTGTTTACCTGTCTACTTCATCACTCTTCTCGATTATCAATCTGCGCTCTCTGCAACTTGCCCGAATAATCCACGTAAATGGATTTCCATTCGGTGAAGACTTCGAGCGCGGCTTGTCCCGCTTCGCGGTGTCCGTTGCCAGTGCCGCGCACGCCGCCAAATGGGAATTGAATCTCCGCGCCTGTTGTGCCGTGATTGATGTAAACGAGACCCGTGTAAATGTCGCGCATCGCGGTAAAGGCGCGGTTGACATCTTGTGTAAATATCGAAGTTGAGAGACCATACTGTGAACGATTGTTGACTTCGATGGCTTCTTCGAGCGACTTGACTTCGATGATTGATAACACGGGACCGAAAATTTCCTCCGCTTCCAACGTGGAGCCAGGCTTGACTCCGTCAAATAAAGTTGGCGCGTAAAAGAAGCCTTTGCCTCCCACATCCGCCACCGACGCGCCGACCAGCGCCCGCGCGCCTTCTTTTTGTCCAATCTGCACGTAGTTGTGGATTCGCTCCAACGCGACTTTGTTGATAACGGGCCCAACATCAATCTTTGGGTCGAGTCCATCGCCAAGTTTCAATTTCCTTGTTCGCTCCACCAATGACTCTTTGACTTTGCCCGCGATTCCATTTTGAACAATGAGTCTGCTGGCGGCGGTGCAGCGTTGTCCGCTTGTGCCAAAGGATGCCCAGAGAGTCGCGTCGGTGACGAGTTCGATGTTCGCATCATCCATCACGATGATGGCATTCTTGCCGCCCATTTCAAGCGAGACCTTCTTATTCAAGCGCGCGGCGGCTTCGGCAATCGAGCGTCCCGTTGACGTTGAACCTGTAAACGAAAGCACGCGCACATCGGGATGATTGACGAGCGCCTTCGCCACGTCCGCGCCTGGAGCCATGATGAGATTGAATACGCCCGCTGGCAAGCCCGCTTCTTCAAACACTTTCACAAACGCGGCAGAGATGGCGGGAGTCTCTGGCGATGGTTTCCAAATAATCGTGTTGCCCGCGACTAACGCGGGGAATATTTTCCATGAGGGGACGGCAATCGGAAAATTCCAGGGCGTGATGAGTCCGACGACTCCCGCAGGGTCGCGGACAGCCATGCCGAATTTGTTGGGCATCTCCACGGGCGCGGTGTAGCCGAGCAAGCGACGTCCCTCTCCGCCCATGAAATAAGCCATGTCAATCGCCTCTTGCACATCACCGCGCGCTTCGGCGATGACTTTGCCCATGTCACGCGTCAGCAATTGCGAGAGTTCTTCCTTCCTTTGCTTGAGGATGTCGCCGACTTTGAAAAGCATTTCCCCGCGCAATGGGGCAGGGATGAGCCGCCACGATTTGAAGGCTTCCTGCGCGGCCCTTACCGCCGCGTCCACATCGGAGACTTCGGCTTGCGCGATATCGGCAACCAACTCTTCATTGGCTGGGTTAATCGTCTGGAATGTATTGCGTCCGCTGACCCACCTGCCGTTGATATAGTTTTGAAATTCCATCGGTTATTTCGCCTCGGACTGTTTGATGAGATATGCAAATTCTTTCAGAAAGTCAACTTGTAAATCGGTCAGCAAAATACATTGCACGCGCTTCGCCCGTACTTTTGCGTCCGCTTCCTCGAAGGTGTATCCCTGTGTGATGTAATAAAGATGCAAAATTGTGCCGGTCCGTCCAACGCCTGCCTGACAATGCACAAAGACCGGGCGTCCCTGTGTTTTCATGGCGTCAATGAATTTTAGAATTAGCCGCGCCTGCTCCAATGAAGGTGGGAACTGGTCCGGTACCGGCACATGCAGATACTCGATATCCAATCCTTCGAGCAGGTCAGGCGGTATCTCGTGAAACGCCGTGATGGGTCTTTCCGTCAACGAAAGAATGGCTTGGATGTTTTCTGCGTGGAGGTCGCGAATGTCGTTCTCTTCCACAGGGACGCTGCCTGCCGCCAAAATGCCTGACTCAATCCATGAGATATCCATTTTTTTCTTCCTTACTGTGACGCGCGATTTGTCACAAGCATTTTGGATTATACCCCTTGACGAGGGAAAGTCAATTGACTTGTGTAAAGATATTTTTATATAAACGCGAGAGTGAGTATAATCATGGATGGATTGGACAATCTTCCCGTCTCGCGCGCAGCCGACAACTGATTCTGTTTCGATAACCCTGCGCGGCGCCGACAGCCTTTGAATCGCAAGATTTCCATCTTGCACTACGAGTAATTATGACCGCCCGACAGAAAGTTCTCGCCTATTTGAACAAGACGCGCACAGCTTCTGCGCGGGAGGTTGCGCGCGCGTTGAAAATGTCGGCGGCGGATGTGCGGTATCACTTGCGAGTGTTGGTTTCGGATGGACGGCTGGAGATGATGTCTGCGCGTCCGCATGAGGGGAAGGGCAGACCTGAGAAGGTGTATTCGATTCCACGCGCGGCGTTGGGGGATAATTTGTCGGCGTTGAGTGACGCGCTTTTGGCGGAAGCAGGCGCGCTCCCGAAAAAGCATCGGGACAATGTGAGCGGAGACGAAGCGTCACGGATGGAAGCGTTGGCGAAGCGTCTGGCGGGAGATTCCAATTTTGCGAGTCAGCCGATTGCGAAGCGATTGAATCTCGTCGTCGAAAAATTGAATCAGATGAATTATCACGCGCGCTGGGAGGCGGGCGCGGAGGGCCCGCGCGTCATTTTTGGTCATTGTCCGTACGCGGCAATCATCGAAAAGCATCCAGAGTTATGCCAGATGGACGCGGCGTTGTTGAAAGAGTTGATGGGGCAATCGGCGGAACAGTTGACGAAGATTGGAGTGGAGGGAAGTTTAACCTGTGTGTTTGCGATACGAAGGTGATATCGCTGTGAGTAGCGCCTCGCGCCACGAAGCAGTCCTCTCATACAGACAGGAGATTGCTTCGTCGGGAAGAGCGCCCTCCTCGCAATGACATGTGCCAATGAGTTAACTATCAAACCCAAGACCAAGTTTATCCATCACTTTGAGCCAGAGATTTTCTTTGCCCTGATTGTTGTCTGCTTGCGCTAATGACCAGCGCGAGAGGTTGATGCCGATGGAGCGTAACGGTTCGGGCGGGAATGGAATTGGTTTGGTGCGGACGAATTCGAGTTCGGCGCGTGCGGACTTTTTGTTATCCAAAATATCGAGCATCACTTGCGCGCCGAATCGCGTCGCACCGACTCCGAGTCCTGTGTATCCCATGGTGTACGCGGTCTTGCCGTGATGCGCGCTTCCCCAAAACGGACTGAAGCGCGAGCACGTGTCAATCGCTCCGCCCCAGGCGTGCGTGAAGCGAATCCCTTCCAGCGAGGGAAAGGCTTGGAAGAAGTGTTCAGCCAAAAGGGAGAATGAAGCGGGTCTGTTTTCCAGATGAGTCCCGAATCCGTTATTCCAATGATAGATGGCGTCGAATCCGCCCCATAAGATTCGTCCGTCTGCGGTGGTGCGGAAATAATGGAATTGATTGTTGCCGTCGCTGAGTCCTTCGCGCCCGCGCCATCCAATCGAATCGCGTTGCGACGCGGTGAGCGGTTCGGTCATCAAAACATAATCATACACGGGGATTACATAATACTTGATGCGTTTGAGGAGCGGGGGAAAAGCGTTGGTGGCGAGGGCAACGCGGCGGGCGCGGACTTGACCGTGCGGCGTGTGCGCGCTGACGGTTTTATTTTCTTCGACAAGTTTGGTGACGGGCGTGTTTTCGTACAGGCGCACGCCGAGATTGAGGCACGCTTTACGAAGTCCCCACGCGAGTTGCGCGGGGTTGACGATGGACGAGTCGAACCGTTTGACGCCGCCGAGGAAGATTGGAGATTTGACGACGTTCTGAATCTGGTCGCGGTCGAGGAATTGAAATTCGATGTTGAATGGCTTGGCGAGTTCGATGATGTGATGAAACGCTTCGAGCAGATATGGCTCGGTGGCGATGTCAATTTCGCCCGTTCGATGATAATCACATTCGATGCCGAGCCGCGCAATCGTGGATTCGATTTCAGCGAGATTCTTGACGCCGAGTTCGTGGAGCGTTTTGATTTCGCGGCGCCAGCGCGACAAGCCGTTGAGAAAACCGTGCGTGATGGACGCGTCCATGAAGCCGCCGTTGCGTCCGCTCGCGCCGATGGCGACTTCGCCCGCTTCGATGAGGACGACATCGCGATTCGGATTCTCCTCTTTTGCGAGGAGCGCTGTCCATAAACCCGCGAAGCCCGCGCCGATGATGAGCAGGTCAGTGGAGATATTATTGGTTAATGGTGATTCGGGATTGGGTTTGGCTGGGTCGTCGAGCCAGAAGGGAACGTGCGAAACGTCGGAAAGCGCTTTTAGCGCTTTGTGGCTGGGGGTGTGGGAGTAAATCATGCTCTCATGGGTTGTTTTATACCTCTTGGGTAGTTTGTGGTTCCGATATTGTACCTGAGAGTCGGCGGCTTGGTAAATGCAGACCTCCGAGTTCTTGGAGAACTCGGAGGTCTTTGTTGGCTGGAATCAACGGGACTGAGGTTCATCCACGGACCCGTTTTTGTTGATGCGAACGATTGATATTCATAAGCGGTCATACTCAGGCGGCGGGAGCTTTGCCACCTTTGCCATCGCCCTTCGAAATTTTGTCTTGCTGGCGCGCTTGGCGCGCTTTTCAAGATAGTCTTCCGCGCCAAACTTTCCATACTTCTCGGATAGATGTTTTCTGTAATCAGCAATCGAAACATTCTTTGGCAGAATACCTTTTAGCTTTTGCAGGATGCTTTTCATAGGTCGCAAGAATAGTTTGAATCGAAAAGCTTGTCAAGCAGACGCCATTCCCCACTTGCCATGTCACTCTGAGCCGCAAAGCGGCGACACTTGCACCTGGCGCAAGTGCAGGTGAGAGTCTCGGGCAATAATGATGAAGACTCGTTGCTGAAGCAAGTCAACCCCGCTCCCGTCTACCACTCGCTACGCTCGGGTACACGTCCCCAAGGGGGAGAAGCCAATACATTCTAAAACAGATATTGCTTTGGAAACTCAACAACCCCATCACACAGAAAAGAAATCAACACAATGCCCTCTCCCCGCGGGAGAGGGGCAAACCGACACGCCGATTCATCGTCACAATTGGGCACCGCACTGAGCTTGTCGAAGTGGTGAGGTCACCGCCCTTCACCCACGGTCCCGTTTTGATTTGGACATATGCCTGCAACAGATGTATAATAAAAATACCAATAAAACGGTTCGACCGTTTTACCCGCCCCCGACGACAAGGTAGCCACATGAGGCTGTCTTCTCAAGCAAGACTTGAGATAGTCGGGGGTGTTTTACTTAGGGCAAGTTCCACAAGTCAACAATGCGTGGAGATATGATATCGAAATGATCGCTTGATACTCCCATCACGTGCAGTCGTATTGCGCCGGCAATCATATCCGCCAATTGCAAGCCATCCTCGCGTTTGGAATCCCCGCCAATGATATTTTTGAACGGACGGATGCGCTCCTCCCTTTTACTCCGCTCAGAAAACTGGATTCGCAGATTGCGGCAAAATGAAGGTGTTGCGCCATCAATGATTAAGACTTCATTTGCAATATCCAGTTCGCTGGCATGCATGGTTAACCCGATGATCAATTCAATTGTCAGGGCTTGAGGGTTCAAGGTGTTGAAATTCGGTCCGAGTCGCGCTTTATCCACAGTCACAGCACGGATGCGGAAATCAACAGCCAACACTTCCTTGAAAAAGCGATCCTTTTGCAGAGGCTTGGATTGATGATATTTGAATTCAAAATTTGGGGGAACATAGAGCGCTTTTCTCAGATCCGCAAGCGGTCTGAGAGGCGCGCGTTCGGGCAACTGCACCATTGCAACCACAAAGTGACTGGATGAACTTGCCTGCCCTTCCAACCCTGCGTCGCCTGATTCGTCAACGAAGAAGTATTGCATAAGGCGCGATTATACGACCCTATTGCACAGAAAAGAAATCAACACAATGCCCTCTCCATTTGGAGAGGGCAAACCGACACGCCGATGAATCGTCACAATCGGGGTGAGGTCGAACTCAACCCCTCTCCCGTCTCCCCCAAGGGGGAGAAGCCAAGCCCGCCTAAAACCAAACACTCATTTGAAAACTCAACAACCCCATCCCACAGAAAAGAAATCAACACGATGCCCTCTCCCTTTAGGAGAGGGGCAAACCGACACGCCGATTCATCGTCACAATCGGGGTGAGGGAGAAAACCGCCCTTCACCCACACTCCCGTTTTTGCTATCGAGGCGATTCCAGTCATCTAAAAGAGACAGAAAGCTTTGTTGAACTGCTTTTATCTATTCTTTTGTGATTTCGGTTATCTAATAAGATTTTCTAACCCCACTACAAACAAATTACCCAAGATTCCCATGATAGTAGAAACAATAATAACTGACCACACAGTCCTTCGCCTATTCTCAATGCTTTTAAACCAATCCTTAGCATCTCCCCAAAAGTAAACTGCTGATGGGTAACACATGAAGGCAACGTACAGCAGAGAAATTATTATTATTGCGGGTGGGATTAATAAAAACACTGTAGTCCAATCGGAAAGCATACGATGCCACAAACTGGCATTTTCTGCATTTGCATTTTCTAAGGCTCTTTGTGCAAACAACAATATTGCGTCATCTGCTTTCTCTTGATTTGTTGTGGAAGTATCAGAGAGTATGCTTTCAAGTTTTGTCACGTCACTTGCTTCAAGTGTAAAAGAATTTTTCCCTGAATTTTTCCCTGAAGAAAACATCGAGCCAAGCAATATTGCTATAAGGATAATCACCGCAATTGGCCACTTTTGATGAGATATCCGTGTCATCACACCTATTTGGACGGTTCTATCAATCTGTTCGTCCAGCACAGCATTTACTTCGTTAGCCCATTTTGTGTTCTCGTCCCGGATAATAAGACACATACTAGTATTGAATCCACCATGAAAATGGATTTCAATGCGGTCTTTATCTTCGTTCTTGGCACTTTCAATGTCACCATGGGTACATGTGAGAAATAGGTCTTTTATCCGTTCTTTTTTTGAGTTATCGAGTGAAAGTAATGCATCGAGGTCGTTATAGGTGTAATTTCTTTGACCTACTGTATATACTTCAAACTTATATTTTGGGGTTAATTGTAACTCGGCATATTTTTCATCAATGAGAGATTTTATGCGCCGTAATTTTGCCTCATCTAGCAGGAACGGTTTGTCGTATGAATTGTAGATGCGAGCCATATTGTCAGTATCCTTTCACTCTATTTTTGAAAACTGTAGTGCAAGAATAAATGATGTTCAGTAACCGAGCCATAAGTGATACATGGTAATTCCCTACAACCGCTTACAGACAGAATTATACGCCTACTGACGTAATTCTAGATGAGATAGCAAAAAAATCATGGGAAGAAAACGCTTCTCGAAACCGCATCAACCCTCGGCTGAGTCCGAAGCGGTGCGGGTTAAAACAAAACTGCGAAAATGAAAAATGCCTCCGCAGTCTTTCATCTACTTCCAAATATGACCATACCCATATTCACCTTCCAACAACTTCCCTTCGGCGAAGCGACTGAATCGAAATGGTGTGATGTCCACGGTTTTGGGCGCGCCATCGAGAATCAACTCGACCAGACTTGCGCCCGCGGCGGGGGAGGTCTTGAAGCCCGTGCCGCTCAAGCCGCAAGCGAGATAGAAACCCGAAGGACCCGCCGCGCTGTAGATGGCGCGCTGGTCGGGGGTGATGCCGTCGCGCCCCACGTGGATGGAGTGCAAGCCGCTCTCTTCGATTTTGGGAATGCGTTGAACCATCGCATCAATGAGTTTCTCAACGAACGTGGGCGTGGGCGTTTGGTCTTCGGCATCGGGCGCTTCGCCGCGCAGGCTTTCATCTTCGCCCGCGGCAAGGATGAGGGCGCTGCCCTCGGGACGGAAGTAACAGTTGATGGTATCGTCAATCACCGCGGGGATCTTGCCAAGCGACGGCGGGCGATGGAGGAACGCCACATCGTGAGTCCACGTCTCAAGCGGGATATCGACATCGGCAAGTTTAGCGACATGCTTCGCCCACGCTCCTGCCGCGCTGATAACTGTGGGCGCCGCAAATTCACCTTGAGTGGCGCTGACGCCTTTTACGGCTCCGCCTGACGTGTCCCGTTCGCTTCGTGAGAGGGGGGAATGTGGCGAACGGGACGTGTGGATGGCGGTCACTTCGCAATTTTGAATCAACGTCGCGCCGTTGCGTTTGGCGGCTTCGATGAACGAGTTGGTGGTGAGGGTCGCGTCGGCATAGCCGGAATCGGGTTCGTACGCGGCGAAGTCGAACTGGTCGGTGAGAAAATCAGGGACAAGTTTCTTCACATCGTCCGCCGAGATGACAGACGTGTTGATGCCGATGCGCTGTTGGTTGGCGACGTTGCCGCGCAGTTTATCTTCATGCTCACGCTTGGCGATTTGCATGAACCCCGTTTGTATGAATCCACATTCACCACCGACTCTTTCTTTCCAATTACTAAAATAATTTTTATAGCTGGCGAAAGTCAATTCAGATTCGGCGGCGAGGTCATAATGCATGCGGACGAGTCCGCTCGAGTGACCCGTCGCGCCCGAAGCCGTGACCTTGCGTTCAAGAATGGCGACTTTAAGTCCGCGCTCGGCGAGGTGAAAGGCAATGCTTGCGCCCATCACCCCCGCGCCGATGACGATGGCGTCGTAGGTTTGAGTCATGTTGATTTCCTTTTTAACCACAAAGGCTTGGATTGAGCCTGTCGAAATCACACGAAGTTCACGAAGGGAAAAGCAAGGGATGAGGTTGTTGATTCTTCCTGGAGTTTCGTTGTGGTAGGTTATCGGTATTGTAGCAGGTAAAAAAAACTTAATGCCCAACTCGGTGGTTGAGTAGACCTGCGTGTTCGTCGCAGGTCGTATCGAAACCACCAGTTTGAATCAAACCTCACATTGCTTTGCTTATTGCTGGTTTCGACTGCTCGCGCTCAACCAGTGGATTATTTCTAGAATGATCTATTCTGTTTCTTTTCAACTTCGCTGATGATTTCTTCCAGCGTCTTATTCGCAAATAGAGCGTCCCGCTCCTGGGTGTAATCCCCAAACCCCACCGTAAATTGACGCAAAAAGCGGACGGCATTAACAACATCCAATTCCTGATAAAGAAGGCGGATGGCTTGCTGGTTGATTTCCACGAGGGGTTTAATTTCCGTGATCATTTTCAATCTTCTGAATCAACTGCCACCCGAATTTGGACACACGAATCGAGAGGTCTTTGAATGGCGCAAATATCGAGATAGATTTCACGGTTCTATTTTACACCCTTTGCAAGTGATGGAGATATTCCTCTATGGCTTCCTCAACCGCCCAACTTTCCTCTCCAAATCCCCCACATGATCCAGTTCGTGCATCGCAATCGTGCGCGCCCGCCAGTAGACGGATTCCTTGCGCTGTTTACCCTCTTCACGGACGGCGCGCGCCCAATCTTTTTCCTTCAAGCCCGATAAAACTCGCAACAATACCTTGCGGCGGATTGTGAAATAGGCGAGCAGTTCCGAAAACTCCAACAGGTCAAAGCGCAGGAGTTTGCCCCAGTCTCGTTCGGGGTGGATGTCTGCGAAGAACGGCTCGTTCACCAGCAGAGCTTGATAGATTATCTCCGAAGAGCGCGCCTCGCCGTTGATCAGATGCGCCAGAACCTCGGTGGCTGTCCGCTCGCCTTTACCAAGAGGCTGGCGCAGTTTTCTCGAAGGGGCGGATACAGACTTGCTCAATGCCTCCAATCTGATTGGAGACTCAGCGAGCGTCTCCATGACTTTGGCGATGTTGGCAGAAGTTTGGTCAGTGGAGATGGCTTTTTTCATAGTGGGAAATTATATAATACCCGTTAGGGTATATCTACTCTTTGAGACGGCTACGAAAATCCATGCCTTGCGCGTCGCTGTCAATAATCATGGATGCAATCGTAACATGTCGCGGACGCGTGATGGCATAAACGACCGCCTCCGCAATATCGCGGTTCGTGACCATTTCGTTTTTTGCGCGTGATGGGACCGCGTCCCATTCTTCATCGAGCGGTGAAATATCTTGAATCCAGGGCGGATGGATGCAGATAGAACGGATCGGCGTTCCCAAAAACATTTGCCGCAGACCGTCAGCAAGCGCGGCTTGTCCATGTTTGGCGGCGTAGAACGGGACGGAAACATTATACAGGCTGACATTGGGCAACCCGCTGACCGAGCCGATGATGACTACATCCGGGCGTGTGGATTTTTTCAATGCGGGGATTAATGCTTGCGTAAACAAATACGTACCTGTGAGCGCCGAGTTAATCGCCGACATCACTTCCACCGCTTCATAAGGAGTCTCGCGTCCGCCAAGCCACGCGGCTCCGTTGTTGATCAAAACGTCAATGGTCGGAAAGTTGTTGACGATTTCTTTTGCTGAGGACTCGACGCTTGCAGCGTCAGCCAAATCAACCATGAATCCTGCAGGTCGCCGTCCGGTTCTGTTTTCAATATGACCTGCGATAACATCCAGCGCGTCACGCGAACGCGCGCACAGAATCACATTACAACCCAAATCGGATAATGTGATCGCCAGCGCCGCGCCCAGTCCGCGCGCGGCTCCCGTAATCGCTATATTAAGGTCTTTCAAACTATTTGTTGATTCTGCTTCCATGCCAGCCTCTTTGATGTATGCAGCCTGAATTGTAATTTGTATGATTCAGATTGATTACCTTGCACTTTCAAAATGGGACGCTGATAAACGCAGAAAAACGCAGATTTTCTCTTTTTTTGATCAGCGTGAATCAGCGTTCATCTGCGTCCAAAAAGTATTTTGTAAGGTAATCAGTGATTCAGAGTTGATTCACTGCATGGGGAGGTCTTTCATTACACAACACGGATGCCACATCGCGCGCCGCCCATTCCCAAACTGCCGCGTCCGCTTCCTCGGAGCACCACGCAGAATGAGGGGTGAGGAAGAAGCGGTCATCATGGAGAAAAGGATGATCCGGCGCGGGCGGCTCGGATGTCAGCACATCCAATGCGGCGCCCATGATCTTTCCGGTTTGGACCGCATCCAGCAGCGCCGACTCATCCACGAGCAAGCCGCGCGCGGTGTTGATCAGATAGGTGGAGGGCTGCATCAGTGCGAGCAGGCGCGCATCCAACATGCCGCGTGTTTCCTCGGTGAGGGGCGTGTGCAGGCTCACATAATCAGATTCTCGCAGGAGGGTCTCTTTGTCAACAGGTGTGACGCCCGCGTCGAGCATTTGTTTCGAGTCAATGTATGGATCGTTGGCGATAACCTTGAAACCCAAAGCCATGGCTTTTGCAGAAACAGCCCTGCCAATGCGACCCCAGCCAATGATGCCGATCGTTTGCATACGCGGATGGCGGATCGGGCGCGCAGGACGCGGGTCCCATTGATTCTCGCGCGCCAATTCGCGCAATTGAGGCAGTCGGCGGGCTTGCGAAAGCAGGAGCGCGATGGTGTGTGTCGCAACTTCATCGGTGCAGTAGCCGGGACAGTTCGTCACCCATATCCCGCGTTCGGCGGCGCGGACGTGATCCACGTAATCGTAGCCCGTGCTGGCGCAGGCGATGATGCGGCAGCGCTGGAAGTTTGCCATCATCTGATCGGTGACCGGGTGCAATTCGTTGATGATCGCATCTGCTTTATGATAAAGTGCCGCCTCGCGTTCACTATCAAAGCCAATGACGCGATGCACGGTCACATCGAGACCGGCGAGGGCGTGCAAAGTTTCGGGCGGGTTGCGGGTATCTATACAGGCGATGACAACGTTCCAGGTCATGATGATTTCTCCATGTCGGTATCGGGTTAAATGGCTGTTTGGATGCCAGCCAATTATACGTCCGCTTCCTGTGTCAAGACAGATCGTTCCTTGACATTGCCCCTCCCGCAATCTAAAATCGCTTTATACGATGATATTTCCCCTCATTGATAAAAGGATGAAAGCATGGATCAGGCGCAGCGCAAACCCATCAACACGAAAAAAGTGATTACATCCATTGTGGCAATATCAGCCATTGCAGGCGCGGGTTATGAAATGAATCGACTCTCCGCCGATCCCGTCGGCGAGAAGGATTGCCCGCCGGTGTTCGCGGAGAGCGCAGTGATGGACGTTCCGCAGGTCAATGTGGAGATCGTTCCGCTCTCCGCGGGCGACCTGCTCAAGTGGGAGCAAAAAGGCGGGACGATCAACGACGTCAGTTGCTTGGATCGCACACCAGTGTATGGCATCGTAAAAATCACCAGCGTGGACGACATCAAGAACGCCCTGCAGTTTGCGCGTGAGAACAAACTCAAAGTCTCGATGGCAGGCGTGAAGCACAGTATGGGCGGGCAGGCTTTCTACAAAAATAATCTCGTGCTGGATATGAAAGGCTTCAACAAAATTCAATTGAACGAAGCGGAAAAAACCATCACCGTGCAAAGCGGCGCGACCTGGCATGACATTCAAACTTTTCTGCACCCGAAGTACGCGGTCAAAGCCATGCAGTCCACGGATATTTTCACGGTGGGCGGATCGATCTCGGTCAACGCGCATGGCATGGATCACCTCGCAGGTTCGGTCGGGAGTTCGATCCGCGCGATGCGCGTCATGCTGGCGGACGGGAGCATTGTCAACGTGAGCCCCGACGAGAATCCCGAACTGTTCAATCTTGTTGTTGGCGGGTATGGTCTCTTCGGCGTGATCCTGGATGTTGATCTTGAGATCGTAGACAATGATATCTATCAGACCGAACGCCAGATTGTGAGTTATAAAAACTTCCCTGAAATTTTCGAGAACGAGATTTTGCCCGATCCGAATCTGGGTTTGTTTTACGGGCATCTTTCCACCGCGAAGGGATCGTTGCTCGATGAGATGATTTTTTACAAGTATACAAAGTTTGACGCTGGCGATGCTGAAATTCCGCCAATGGGCGAGGTGTCGGGTATCAAACTCCGGCGCTTCGTCTTCAACTTTTCCAAATTGGGAACGATTCCCATGAACGTCAAATGGTATCTGGAGAAAAATGTCGAGCCGATGATGGAGTCCTGCACAATCGTGCCGCGCACGCAGGCGATGGCGGAGGGCGAGGCGTGTTTCGTGTCGCGCA
>Ga0247727_10001939_pt1 | contig 47913 bp, 45 predicted proteins | sample WisWelCaveWW1625_FD_202498 | JGI IMG/M metagenome (GOLD analysis project Ga0247727, IMG submission 202498) | Biofilm microbial communities from Wishing Well Cave, Virginia, United States - WW16-25 | ecosystem: Environmental > Aquatic > Deep subsurface > Groundwater > Cave microbial mat | place...
GCATGGTGGTATGTTGCAAATGCCAATGATGTCCTGGCGTTGCGTTGTGCGAAGTATAACGGTACCTTCGACCGGCTGTTTCAAAAGAAAACTTCAAAGCCGTCGGTAAAAAACACGTAATGCTCCCCAAGTGAACTCTTTACCAAAAAAGCAAGATTTTTTAAAGACAAAATGAGGGACGACCCCCTAACATTGTTATTCTGGAAGAATCTTTTTCAGCACTGGGGATACTCTGCATTTGGACATTTTACGAAATGCTTAAAAAGATTCTTCCAAATGACATGATGAGTTCAGGCGGCTAAATTCTTAGACGAATTATACTTTTGCACCGCCTGTTGCAGCGCGTCGAAACACACTTTTACTGAAGCTGTGTGATTGTAGACGCTCGAACCGGCCACCAAGATCGTGGCGCCGGCTGCGGCGGCCAAGGACACGGTCTGCACATTAATGCCGCCGTCCACGGCAATACGGGTTTTCAAGCCGCGGTCGGCAATCACCTGACGCAGTTTCTCAATTTTTTGCAACTGGCTGTGCAAAAAAGCCTGCCCGCCGAAGCCGGGATTGACGGTCATGATTTGCACGACGTCCGCCAAGTCTAACACTTCTTCGATCATGGACAACGGTGTCGACGGATTCAACGCCACGCCGGCCTCAAGGCCTTTGCGGGTTTCAACTTTGAGATCGCGAATCGTTTGCAAACTGCGGTGCAAATGTGGGCAGATTTCTTGATGCACGGTCAGCCGATCGGCGCCGGCCTCGGCAAACTCCGCAAGATACTTTTCCGGCGCGACGATCATCAAATGTACGTACAGCTTCATCTTCGTAATCGGTCGCAAGGCGCGCACCAAGCCTTGTCCAAAAGTAATATTGGGAACGAAGCGGCCATCCATGACGTCCACTTCAATGGCCTGCGCGCCGGCGGCCTCGGCCTCGCGCACTTGCTCGCCAAAGCGCAAATAGTCCGCCGAAAGAATCGAAGGTGCGATGATAATGTTCATAGCATTCACAAAAGTTGTATGCTGGGATTGGTGGATAAATGGAGTGCTGGATTATTGGATCGCTGTTTTTCCATCAATCCATCAATCCAATTATTTTATTTCTGCCAGCCGCTTGGCAACGTGCTCGTAGTCGTATGTCGTTACTTCCAAACGATGGCCGAAAGGATCACAAAAATAAATTGAAAAAGCTTTGTCATGATCGACAATGTTGTTGGCGGTAAGCTGCCGGCCGGATTCATTGAAAATGGGAATCAGTGCAAGCCGATCGAGAAAAATCAAAAATCCGGAGCCACTCACGCGAAACGCGACGCGATGAAAGCCAATGGTGTTGCGGCGTGCGCCGGGCGGCTCGCCGGTGAAGAGCGCGAGCTTGGTTGTACCCTCGCCGCTGGAAATCATTAAAGGGCCTTGCCGATCGCTGGCCCATTCTTCGAAGGCAGGAACAATGCGAAGCCCAAGGGTTTGTTGATACCATTTCGCGGCTTCGTAACGATCGGGCACGAACAACTCGACGTGATCGATGCCTTGAACCACAAATTCGTGTGACATGAAAACATTCCGATTAATCTTTCGGCGGATGCCAACCTGCACTCACCCAACGCCGGCGAGCGGCTACGATTAATTCATTGTTAAGCTGCAAGATTTCTATCGTCGTTCGGCCACAGGCCGATTTGCCAACAATTTCTGTTCCATCCTCACTCCATTTAAAATGCTGCGACCATGATTGTCGCCGAGGATTGAACAAAGGAGTTCGTAGGCGCGAAAGCGGATCAATGCCCTCCACCCGAGAGCCTTTGAAACGATTACACCAGCTACAAGCCAGCCAAAGATTTTCTTCTTTCTGTGTTCCGCCCCACGTTAATGGTATGAGGTGTTCGATTTCCAAGAAGGCGCCACTGAACTCCTGTGAAGTCAGACAATAGCCGCAACGATAGCGAGCTTGTGCTGCAACTTTGGTGCGAACTGACTTGGAAATGTATGGGCGGCTCATGAGATGTTTGTTGGCGAGTAAACCCCTCTTTTGTGCAAGAGCGCGTAAGCATGAGCCTTGCGAAGCGTAATACGGCCATATTCTCGCAGTAAATCATCGAGCTTCCGAACTTCGCTAGGCCTGAGAGAGCGTTCATGCTGCGCAGCCGATAACACGCGCAGGCGAGCCTGATGCCTGGCTGGCATCATTTGGCGGGCGATTTCCCATAAAGTTTTATCCGCTAACGTGCTCATTGCGGCCAACTCACCCGCCATTTCCGGCGGCACGTCATTCAGGGAAGGCAATGCCATGTCCAGGGTCTCAACAATGACTTCTTCCACCGGACTTCGCGTCGCTTCTGCCGCACGTTTCACACGCTGATAAACAGGCGTGGGCAGATTCAGAGTAATCGTTTGAAAAGTCATATATCACCTTCTGAACAACGAGCAACTCGCAGAAATAACTTAAAAAATCGTCACTGAAAATCAACATCCAAAATGGATCGTTGAATTGAATAACTTGGAAATAAAAAGCTCCAGCCTCCGGTTTCTGTAGCTTAAACTATCTCCGCCAATTTCTGTAAACCGGTTGCAACCTCATTGCCGAGATCAAAACAGATCACGTTGCGCTTGTTATCCAGCAACGCTTGGCGATCGCCCAATGCTTGCGCTGTGACCAGTGTGCCGAAGGTCATGTTCGAAGCTTCCTCACCGGCTTTGTTGGGAATGGCAGCGTCTTCGGTAATGTTGGCCGTGAATTGCAGGAACAGGCCATTGCCGGCATCGCCTTTGTGCAGTTGGCCGGTGGAATGCAAGAAGCGCGGGCCATAGCCGATAGTGACGGCAAGTTGATGGCGACTCCGGATTTTTTGCGCAAAATTTTTGAGCGCTTCGTCGGTTATGATATTCGGCGCGAGGTATGCTTGCAGCGCAACATAACTGCGCATTGCATTACCGACCTCCGCGGTTTGGGCTTGCGCTAAAAATTTCTGCAAAATTTCGGCTATGGTGCCGGCCAGATTTTCTGCAAAAGCGCTAATGCCGTTTTCTTGCAGTGTGGGTGTGAGCTGCGGCAGCTCGCCTTTTTCCTGAAATTCGGCCACCATCTTGCGGGCGAGCACTTTGGCAGATTCCACATTGGGCTGATCGAAAGGATTGATGCCGAGCCGCTGCCCGGCTATAATCGTGGCAATTTCCCAGCGGAAAAACTCTCCACCGAGATCGTAAATATCTTCCAAATCAAATTGCACGACCGGATGCCCGGCATCCGCGAGGATTTTGATTTTCGCGTCATGTGTCGCGTCCTTTGCCAGGCGCAAATATACAAACCAGCGATCGTTCGCATACGTTTCCGGCGCAGCGGGCTCTTCATTCGCCACCGGCAAAATGCCTTGGCCTTCTTTGCCGGTGCTTTCGGCAATCAATTGCTCCGCCCAAGAGCCGAACGAAGCAAGCGCAGGAGAAGTGACTAACGTGACTTTATCACGGCCGGCAACGGCCAATTCTCCCATGATCGCGCCGAGCCACGCTGCGGTATTTTTACCGGCGGGTGGAAAATTTCCGCTTTGACAATTTTGCGCCATGAGCGCCGCACGTGCGAGCAGCCGATCCACGTCCACGCCGAGCAAAGCGGCGGGAACTATTCCAAAAAAAGAAAGCGCAGAGTACCGGCCGCCGATGTCAGGATCATTCAAAAAGGTTTTGCGAAATTTATGTTCATTTGCCGTGTCTGCCAAACCGCTGGCGGGATCGGTAATCGCGATGAAATGGTTGCCGGCGTTTTCCAGACCCACGGTTTTTCGCACTTGATTGTAAAAGTATTTGAAGAAAGAAAAAGTCTCCACGGTGCCGCCGGATTTGGTGGAGACGATGAAAAGAGTTCTTTTGAGATCGAGCCGCCGGGCCTGCTGCAACACCGCGCCAGGATGCGTGCTATCCAACACGGCGAGATCGAGATAGCCCGGCTTCACGCCGAAGCTGAAGCGAAACACTTCGGGCGCCAGGCTCGAGCCGCCCATGCCCAACAACAGCGCATGCGTGAATCCCGCCGCGCGCACGGTAGCGACGAAGGTTTTGATTTCAGGGATTTTTTTTTGCATCACCTCCGGACTGTGCAGCCAGCCCAGGCGATTGGTGATTTCCGCGGGATCGGTTTTCCAAACGGTGTGATCGTGCTGCCAAATGCGCGGAAGGATTTTTTGCGCGTGCAGATCGTTTAATGCGGCATCGACAGAGGATTGGTATTTGCCCAGCAAGGCGTGGCAGAGGTTGTTTTTCATATCGTGATTGGTCATGTTGATTTTCCTCAAGCTGCGTTCCGCGACCCGATTGTTATTGCAAAATTAACAACTTTTCCGGCAAAATCAAGCACGCAATGAAAAGTTAAGTGGGAAAACTCTTGACACCTTGGGGTGAAGTGAATATATTGGCATAGTTTAAGTTCCCCGCCCTCGTGTGAATTATTTTGAAAAGGCATTCATATGACCTGCAATGTCATTCTGACGGCAAAGAGTGGCCGCTTTATTGCTCAAGTTGCGGAGTTGCCATATTGCAAGGCGGAAGCCAATAGCCGTAATCAAGCATTGGCATTGATTCAAAAACGCCTTGAAGAAGTCGTCAAGCGCAGCGAAATTGTGCAGGTGAAAATTGCAGGCTCACCGGCTTTATCCAGCACTTTTCGCAAAACCAAAAAGACATCATTACCTCAAACCGTGAAGGTTGCCGCACCAATTTCCGCGAATGATAAAACCGCCCATTCGAAGAAAAGATACACTGACGTGATGATTGCTGCGATGGCGCTTGCCGGCAAGCATATTGTAGTTACCCGCAACCTCAAACATTTCGAAGATCTTCTTCCGCCTCGCCAACTGGATTGATGAACCCCCGCGCTGACCGAGCGTTGCTATCCAAGCTTCTCTTTCATAAACTCCAATAGAGCCAAAGCGTTTTCGCGTTCAACGGTTGGGAAATCATCCAGGAATTCATTGAGTGGATGGCCCTGTTCAAAATAGTCAAAAAGTGTTTTTGCTGGTACTCTCGTGCCTGTGAAGACAGGAATCCCGCCTAAGATTTCCCGATCACTTGTAATGAGTTTGCGTTGGATCATGAGGGCTTCATCTCCTGCATATTTTCAGGTCGAGCTTTTTTTTCTAATTTTGAATATAGCACAAAACTTTATCTTTGCAACGAACTTTTCGAGGGCGGCTATCGCCCGGCGCGTTATTATCCGCGCACGACGCTTCAAGTTAGATTGTTTTGTGGTCAAGTTTTTTAGTGGTGTCCTCGAATAAAATATTCCGTCACCGCCCCATAACCGGTTTTAGGAATGAACGGCCCACGTGCAATCAATCCGTGCCGGCGCAGATAGAGCGCGAGCAGAATCATGAACCAACCGTGACTCACCAGAATAATATTCTCCGCCATTTCAAAACGCCGTAAAATTTTCTCCGTCGCTCGCGCCGCCCTATTCCACGCCGCGCGGCGATTTTCTGAAAACTCACCTATTTCCAGTAGCCAACACAACCAGCGAAATAATGACCAGAGCTTTGATGGAAGAACTATTTTGCCCAGTAGAGGCAAAAGACAGACGCGGCGATTGTAATTCGCGAAAAAGCGGATCGAGCTTGACCGCTTGATTCTTGTTCAAGATTTCAGCGGTTTCGCGGGCGCGGGGAAGATCGCTGCTCAAAATGAGCGCCGGCGGCAAAGTTTGCGCGAGCGCTGCAATTGCTTCTCTTCCCTCTTTGGCCAGCGGCGCTTTGGCATAGCCGGCAGATAGCTTTTGAAATTGCGCAAATGAAAGACGGCGAGGGAGCCGCCATTCCGGTTGCCCATGTCGAATCATGATGAGCGGCATCGCGATTACTTCTGCACTCGCGCCAAAGTATCTTTCACTTCTTTCACCACGCCCGCCACAGTCAATCCGAATTCCGCCAACAAAACTTTTATCGGCGCGGAAGCGCCGAAATCGCGTAGGCCCACAATGCCGCCTTCATCGTGGCGACCGGTGTACCGCCGCCAACCGAACGTTGAGCCGGCTTCCACGGCGACGCGCGCACGCACGGCGCGCGGCATAACGGCTTCCCAATATGCCGGGTCTTGCCGTTCGAACAATTCCCAACACGGCATGCTGATGACGCGCGCATGAATATTTTCTTTTTGCAATTCTTCATACGCGCCGAGACATAATTGGATTTCCGATCCCGTGCCCATGATGAGCACGTCCGGCATTCCCGTCGCATCGGCAAGAATATAAGCGCCGCGCCATGCGCCTTCTGCGGAAGCATGTTTCGCGCGATCGATGGTGGGAATGGCTTGCCGGGTGAGAATCAACGCCGCGGGACGATCTTTGAGCTGCATGATATGCTTCCACATCACGGCAACTTCATTCGCATCCGCCGGCCGGATGACGTCGAGATTCGGAATCGCGCGCAGCGAAGCGATGTGCTCGATCGGTTGATGCGTGGGGCCGTCTTCGCCCACGCCGATGCTGTCATGGGTGAAAATGTGAATCACCGGCTGTTCCATCAACGCGGACAAACGCAAGGCCGGGCGCAAATAATCCGAGAAAACCAAAAACGTCGCGCCATAGGGACGAATCTTGCTGAGAGCAAGCCCGTTGAGAATCGCGGCCATGGCATGCTCGCGAATACCGAAATGCAAATTGCGGCCGCCGTATTGATCCTTTTGAAAACTCTCGGCGTTTTTGATCAAAGTTTTTGTCGAGGGCGCCAAATCGGCCGAGCCGCCAATGAGCCACGGCACACTCCCGGCAATAGCATTGAGAACTTTGCTGTTGGATTCACGACTGGCCAGTCCCTTTGCGTCTGCCGGAAAGATAGGCAAGTTGTCGTTCCAGGCCGTTGGTAATTCGCGCTTTTCCATAAACCGCCATTGCTGCGCCAATTCGGGATAAGCCATCGCATAGGCCGCAAATTTTTCCTGCCACTCGGCTTCTGATTTTTTGCCTTTGGAAATTATTTCTTCGCGATAGGCTTTGACTTCCTCGGGAATGAAAAATTTTTGGTCGGGATTCCAGCCGTAATATTTTTTCGCGGCGCGAATTTCATCTTCACCTAACGGCTCGCCGTGCGCGCCGGAAGTGTCTTGCTTGTTCGGCGCGCCGTAGGCAATGTGGCTATCGACGATAATGAACGAAGGACGTTGCGTTTCAGCGCGCGCAATGTGCAGCGCGCGATCGATTTTTTCCAAATCATTCGCATCGTCAATACGCTGCACGTTCCAATTGTAGGCCATGAAACGAGCGCCCACGTCTTCAGAAAAAGCGAGCGCGGTACTGCCTTCAATGGTGATGCGATTGTTGTCGTAAATCCAAGTCAAATTATTCAAACCGAGATGGCCTGCCAGTGAAGCCGCTTCGCTGGAAATGCCTTCCATCATGTCGCCGTCGCCGGCGATGGCAAAAATATGATAGTTGAAAATTTCATGATGCGGGCGATTGAAATGCGCTTCCAGCCATTTTTCCGCCATCGCCATACCCACGCTATTGGCCAGACCCTGGCCGAGCGGGCCGGTGGTTGTTTCCACGCCCGGCGCCAAACCAAATTCCGGATGCCCGGCGGTTTTGCTGTGCAGTTGGCGAAAATTTTTGATTTCATCGAGCGAAAGATCGTAACCGGTAATGTGCAGCATGCTGTAAAGCAGCATCGAAGCATGTCCGGCGGAGAGCACGAAGCGGTCGCGATTGGGCCAATCGGGATTAACAGGATTGTGATGCATGAAACGATCCCACAGCACGAAGGCCACGGGCGCAAGCGCCATGGGCGTGCCGGGATGGCCGGAGTTTGCGGCTTGCACGGCGTCCATCGCCAGCGTGCGAATGGTGTTGATGCACAAGCTCTCAAGGCGGGCTTTCTCGTTCATGATAGTCCTTTTTAAAAAGTGGCTGCGGGGGCGGGTTGAACGGCAGACAAAGTAAAATAATTCGTTTCGGATTGCAATGGAATTGTTTTTTGAAATGATTTTCGTTAGATTGCGCCGTGCAAAATAAAGGTTGCCAACGATTCAGCTCCAATTGGGAGTTTGTTGGCAAAGCAACAACGCGCTGTCATCCTCGTAAGGATGCTTACCGCATGACACGTTCAAAAAAATGCCATGGCTCTTCGCATAACTGACAAACGTTACTTGCGCCCCTGGCTTGAGGCTTTGCAGCCTCTTCCTCCCGCCGAGCTTTGGCAGCGCTTTGTTTTGCGAGACCAATTGCCCGAGCTGGATTTTTCCATTGCAGCTTCTGCGGTTTACTCTTCGAATATTGAAGGCAATTCCCTCGATCTTGACGCGTTCATGAATTCCAAGCTGCGCCGGCGGCCACTTAAATTCAAATCCAAAGAAAAGCAGGAGATTGAAAACCTCATTGCAGCTTATCGCTTCGCGCAAGAACATGCCCTCGACGAAAAGAACTTGTTGCGTGCCCATCAAATTTTATCCAAAACTATTTTGCCGCGATCACAACAGGGCAAGTATCGCGATCAAGCCCTTTTCGTTTACAGCCAATATGGCATCGAATACGCCGCGCTGGAGCCACAGTTCGTTGCTGAAAGAATGAAAGAATTATTTGACGATCTTGCTGCGCTCGGCCGGGGAAAAAAAGAAGCCGTGGAATCGTTCTATCATGCGGCGCTGCTTCATTTGATCTTCGTTCACATTCATCCTTTTCAAGACGGCAATGGCCGCGTGTCACGCTTGCTGGAAAAATGGTTTTTGGCCTCTGCGCTCGGTGCTCAAGCCTGGCAAATTCCCTCCGAACAGTTTTATAAGGAGAACCGTGCGGAGTACTATAAGAACATTAAACTGGGCGAGAATTATTACTTCTTGAATTATGAGCTCTGCGTTCCGTTCTTGACGATGTTGCCGCGTTCTTTGGCGCCCGTGCCATGAGTTTTCATGACTGATCGAAGTTTGCAGAAGTAAGCCGCAGCGCGGCAACAGCCGCAAGCGATCGCTCAAAGGCAAAACGATTTAGGGCAAAACGATTTGATTTTGTTTTTAATGCGAATGATCAGTTATAATACCAAAAGGTTTAAAGCAAAAAGCCAAAATCATTGAACCGCTTTTAATCATTTTGACTTCAATGGTTTTGACTTATATCTTTTGCCCGACCTTTGCATCTTTAATTGTTTTGTCCATAATGGTTTTGCCTTTAAAAAATCTTCGCGGTCATGATAGTTTTTTCAGGGTAAACTATGCGATTAGGCAAACAAACTCAGAATAAGATTCTGAAAGTTCTTTGATTGCTTCGCTTCGCTCGCAATGACGCACTCGCGTTTCCCAATGCTTTTCTTTACTCAAAACTGAACAAGGAGAGCCTATGCTTTTTCGCATGCTTTATGACGACAAGCTCGCCCAGGCTTCTTACCTCATCGGCTGCCAGCGGACGGGCCAAGCGCTGGTGATCGACCCGCAGCGTGATGTCGAGCGCTACCTCGCTGCCGCTGAAAAAGAGGGAATGAAAATAAGTGCCATCACAGAAACCCACATTCACGCAGATTTTCTTTCCGGCGCACGGGAGTTGGCCGAGCGCACCGGCGGGCGTCTTTATTTGTCGGACGAAGGCGATGCCGATTGGAAATATCAATGGCTCAACCAAAAACAAAACGGCGGCAAATATGACCACCAAGCGGTAAAACAGGGCGATACTTTCAAAGTCGGCAATATTCAATTCGAAGTTCTGCATACGCCCGGCCATACGCCCGAGCACATTAGTTTTCTGGTCACGGATCTCGGCGGCGGAGCAACCGCGCCGATGGGAATTGCCAGCGGAGATTTTGTGTTCGTGGGCGACGTCGGCCGTCCCGATTTGCTGGAAACCGCAGCCGGCCAGGCGGGCGCGAAAGAACAATCGGCGCGCGTGCTGTTCCAATCGATTCAGCAGTTCAAAAATCTCCCGGATTATTTGCAAGTCTGGCCGGCGCACGGCTCGGGCAGCGCTTGCGGCAAAGCCTTGGGCGCAGTGCCGCAATCCACTGTTGGTTATGAAAAGCGTTTCAATGTTGCGATCAATAACGCCGGCAACGAAAGCCGTTTTATCGAAACGATTCTGCATGGCCAGCCCGAGCCGCCACTTTATTTCGCGCGCATGAAGCGTGAAAACAAAATGGGGCCGGCGCTGTTAGGCCATCTTCCTCAGCCGCAACCCGTGGCAGCAAAAGCGCTCGGTGAAATCGCGGGTAAAAAAATTGCTCTACTGGATACGCGTTCGTGGGCGGAATTTGCCCAAGGCCATCTGCCCGGCGCGCTTTTCGCTCCTTTGGATAATTCCTTTCCCACCGTCGCCGGTTCATATGTCGAAGCCGGAACGCCGATTTATTTGATCGTGCCGGAAGAGCAGGTCGCCGAAGCGGTGACGGATTTGATTCGCATTGGATTGGACGACATCGCAGGTTATGTGACGCCGAAGGTGCTGCGCGAATATGCTGCGAGCGGCGGCAAGCTGGCCGCGTCCAAAACTCTGGATATCAAAGATCTAATTCATCAAATTCAAAATCGCAGTGAGTTGATTCTGGACGTTCGCCGCGCCGATGAATTTGAAGGCGGGCATTTGCCCGGCGCCGTGAACATTGCGCACACACGTTTGCTCGCGCGCCTGCCGGAAGTGCCTCGCCGCCCGTTGCTGGTTCATTGCCGCACCAGCAATCGTTCCGCCTATGCCACTGCCCTGCTCGAAAAACACGGCTACGACGCCACCATGCTGGCCGGTGGGTTCGACGCCTGGTCCGAAGCCGGCGGCGAAATTGTTTCTCATTGAATGGAGGCTTTTGCCATGACTGAAGTGATGGTTTGGAGCGGCTGGGTTGGCGGGCTTGCCGTCGGACTTTACGCGCTTTTGCAATTCGCGCTCACGGGCAAGGCGCTCGGCGTTTCAACGGGCTACGGCAATATCTGTGGCGGTTTTTCGCAATCGCCCTTTTTTCATCGAGGCGAATACGAAACCATCGACAATTGGCGGCTGTGGTTTATTGTCGGATTGCCGCTCGGCGGAGTGTTAGCGGCGTTGACTTCCCCGGGTGAAATCGTTTGGAGCTTTTCGTTGGGAAGAATGTATGATCAGGTTTTGCCGCAAGCCTTATGGGCCAAAGGAGCAGTGCTGCTGCTCGGCGGCGCGATGATCGGCTATGGCTCGCGTTTGGCCAACGGCTGCACCAGCGGCCATGCCATCGCCGGCCTCTCGCTGCTCAACCCGCCGAGCTTTCTCGCTGCCGCCGGCTTCTTTGTGGGCGGCATTATTGTGGTGCAAATCCTGTTTCGGCTCCTGGCATGATAGTACGAATGATACAAAGGAAACCCGCCATGAAAAAGCACATCTTTCTTTTCTTCGGAATCGTTTTCGGCTTCATTCTGAGCCGCGCCGGCGCGACGACTTATGATTTTTACGCACAGCTTTTTTTGTTTGAAAATTTGCAGCTCTTGTGGGTCATCGCCGTGGCCGCGAGCATCGGCATGATCGGCATGGCGATGCTAAAAACTTTGAAAGCCCGGTCAACGCTCGATGGGCAGCCGCTTTCTTTCCAGGGCAAACCCTATAAAGCAACGCTTGTTCCCGGCGCGCTGTTGTTCGGCGTTGGCTGGGGATTGGCCGGCGCCTGCCCGGGCACGGCGCTCGTCATGCTGGGCGAAGGCAAGCTGGGCGCACTGTTTACGATCGCGGGCATCGTACTTGGAACTTATCTATATGGATTGAAAGAAAGCCGCCGGACGTAATCAACCAAACCGCTCCTCCGTCCACGGATCGCCGTGATGGTGATAGCCGTTTTTTTCCCAAAACCCGCGGCGGTCGCGCGCCATGAATTCCAGGCCGTTCAACCACTTTGCGCTTTTCCACAAATACAATTTGGGCACGAGCATGCGCAAGGGCCCGCCGTGTTCGGTGGGCAAAGGTTTGCCGTCGTAATGAAATGCGAGAAGGACATCGTCCCCATACATTTCGGTGATCGGCAAATTCGTGGTGTAGCCGCCATAGCAATGTTGCATCACATAACGCGCTTCCGGCTTGGGTTGGGCCAGCTTGGCAATCTCGCTGAACGGCACCCCTTCCCATTTCGTATCGAGCTGCGACCAGCGCGTGACGCAATGCAAATCGCACACGATTTCTTTGCGGGGCAGCGCGAGCAATTGCTCCCAATTCAATTCAATGGGATTCTCCACCAAGCTCCAAACTTTCAGTTTCCAATCTTGCAAAGCAATTTTGGGTGTGTCGCCATAAGTCAACACCGGAAATTTTGTGGTAGTATATTGCCCCGGCGGCACGCGATTGAGCGGATCATCCTCGCGCTGGCGCTTGGGCTTGGCGGCTTTTAATAGAGCAACACGTTTGAGGGGGTTCCAATCTGACATGTTTTCAATTTTCCTATATTTTCATAGTTTGTAGCCTGCCCCCTTGTGAAGCAATTCTGGCAAAACGAGCGTAATGGCATGAACAGCGGCCCGGCAAAAAATTAAAGTGCCAGAGCATGAGCCATTTATAGTTTGTACACTTTTTGTCGAAATAATGGCAAGGAGCTTACAGGCATTCTGCCAAAAATCTTCGCGCGTCCCGGGAGCAATTCCGAAAAGTCGGCCGAGAGTCAAACACTCTTGTTTTTTTGACAGGATAACAGGATCAACATGATTTTTTGAAATCTCGTAAATCCTGTAATCCCATCAAAAAGCAACTTTTGGGAATTGCACCCTCGCGCGTCCCCCCCCTCTTCGAAAACGTGACGTAAAAAACAATTTTCTTGCGCTTTATACGATGGCATCGTATACTTGATGAAAATTTATACGATAGCATCGTAAAGGAGGCTGCCGTGCCAGATCTCGCAGAAGAGCTCTTCAAGTTCAACCCCTGGTGGGAGAATGCCTATCGTCCTGATTTCGTGCCGCGTCCTCAATACGCAAATTTTTTGAAAAAAAATCAAGCCAATCCTGATATCATTATTCTCACCGGCATTCGCCGGGTTGGAAAAACCACGTTGATGAAACTTTTCATTGCCGGCTTATTGGAAACTCTTGAGCCGCGTTTCATCCTATATGCCTCGCTGGATTCCATTGCCCTGGAAAAGTTTTCCATCGGGGAAATTCTGCGGGAATATCGCAAAATTCACGGGCTGAAGTTGGCGGATCGCACCTTTTTGTTTTTTGACGAGGTCGCCTATCGGCCCAAAATTCATCAAGAGCTCAAAAATTTTTATGATGCCGAGAATGTCAAGATCTTCGCTTCCGCCTCTTCCGCTTCCATCTTGCGCGATACGCGCGGTTTCCTGACCGGCCGGACGCGTATGCTGGAAGTTCTGCCGCTTGATTTCGCCGAATTTCTTGCCTTTAGGAAATTGCAGCCGCTGCAAGCCGAGCGCTATTTACTTGAAAAGTATTTTGAAGAATACCTGCAAACCGGAGGGATTCCCGAATATGTTTTGAGCGGCGACGTCAGTTATTTGGACAATCTCATTGAAAGTATCATTCATAAAGATATCATCGCCTTTCATCACGTGCGGGACGTCACCGGCGTGAAGGATTTTTGCCGGCTGCTGATGGAACGCGTCGGCAAACAATTCACCATCAATAAGTCCGCCAAAATTTTCGGCGTTTCACCGGATACCATGCGAAGATACCTGGAATATTTCACTCGAACTTTTTTCGTATACACTGTTGAACGCTGCGGCAAGCTGAATGAGCGCCTGCGCTCGCCCAAGAAATTGTATGCGGCCGATGTCGGCATTCGCAACCACATGACCGGCTATCGTGACAAAGGCGCAATCTTTGAAAACCTGGTCTTTTTGAAAATCAAACACCAAAACCCATGTTACGTTTATCAAAACGGCGTGGAATTGGACTTTTTTGCACAAGGTATGCTGATGGAAGTCAAACTGGAAAGAGATTTTACCCTCCCGCAAAAAGCCTTGTTTGAGGCGTTCAAGGCAAAGAAAAAGATTCTGATCCAGGGGATGACGGATTATTTGAATTTAGACGGAGCTGCGAGATAGTTTATGATCGTACTCCGCCTGGAAAAAATTTTCGAGGCCGCTCGCTCTGTTTCAAAAAGATTAACCCTTGCAAATCGTACCTCAGATCGCTATCTTGGCGTTAGATAATCGACGTGCTTGAATATACTCTTTTAAGAGAACATGTCCAACCCTAACTTCACAACTACTGTCGAAGCCCATCTTTCTCCGGTTTCGGCAAGAGTGTTCCCGCCAGAACCAATGCCTCTGGAAAGCCGCACCGATGTGACCGTTGACGAGCTCGAGCGGCTGTCCTTGCCTCATTCGGCAGAATTATACGATGGGAGGATAGTTTATAAAATGCCAAATTTTGCGCACGGTGTCATGCAAAGCAATCTGGCCTCTGCCATCACACAATATTTGAAAAAACAGCCTGTGGGTTTAGTTTCCGGCGATGCCAATTATCGTTTGTGGCCCGATCGCAATCGCGAATCGCGCGCGCCGGATTTGTCGTTTATTTCGAAAGAGCGCCTACCGCAAGATTTGCAGCGCTATTTGTCTGTGACGCCGGATTTGGCCGTCGAAATCCTTTCCCCCAACGACAGCTTCGAGCACGTGATGGAAAAGGTCGATGAATACCTGCAACAAGGCGTAAAAATTATTTGGCTGGTGATTCCCAGCACGCGCAGAGTGCTGGTGTGCTCGCCGCAAGGCCAATATACCGAGCGCGAAATTCTGACCGCGCCGGAATTGCTGCCGGGCTTCGAGCTGCCGGTTGCAGAAATTTTTGCGGGATTGGAAGCGAAAGTGGGCAAGTGAATCGGGAGCCATCATTCTTCGTGCATGAAATGATGAGGGGTTTGCATGCGCAGGCATGACCGTATCCTCTCACCGTAATTTCTCCTCAATGATCTTTGCATACTCATCCCGCCAAATTCTCCACCAAGCCCCACACTTTCAATTTCCAATCTTTCAAAGCAATTTCGGGCGCATCGCCGTAAGGCAACACTGGTCGAAATACTTGCAATAACCTTTCAACGCAGCCCCTCAACAACCGGCGCACCCCCCCCCGGACGTTGACGAATTACAAAAACCTTGCTAAACCTTCCCAATTGATATAAATTGCGCCAGTTCACCAGCCCAATTTATATTATTTAAGGTGTTGACATGATCCAACGCGCCATTCAAAGCCGCATCGAAGCCGCATTTTTTAAGGAAAAAGCCGTTATTATTTATGGCGCACGGCAAGTCGGCAAAACCACACTCGTTCGTGCGATTCAGAAAAAATTTCCCGATATGAATTTCATCTTTTCCCTTTTGCTCTCACCGAATTACGGCAGAATTATTCCAAGCTCGAGCTTGACCGGCTGCTTGAAAAAAGAATGCTATTCGGCATGTATCCGGAAATTGTGTCAAAGTCCGATGAAGCCGAGGTGCTGCTGAAGAGTCTGGCCGGCAGCTACCTTTATAAAGATGTTTTTGCGGCAAACTTGCCGGTTTCGAGTTCAAATGGAAAGGCGACAAGCAAAGGCCGCCCAAGATTTTTCTGACGACCTATCCGGATAGCCGTGTCGAATTCATCGATCCTCGCAATTACGGCGATTTTGTTGGCCTCGAATCAGATTGAGCAAAAGATTATGACCTACGATGCCATCCTCATCGGCGCGGGCCACAACGGCCTGGTCACCGCAGCGTTTCTGGCGCAAGCCGGCCGCCGCGTGCTGGTCTTGGAAAGACGAAACACGCTCGGCGGCGCCGCAGCCACCGAAGAAATTTTTCCCGGCTTCAAATTCAACACCGGCGCGCACGATGCGGGCTTATTCCGGCCGGAAATTATTCAGGCGTTGGAATTGGAGCGGCACGGTTTGCGTTTGATGAAAAGCCACGCCGCCGTGTTTGCGCCGCAGCGCGAGGGCCCGGCCCTCACACTTTGGCGCGAGGAGCAAAAAAATCTCGCCGAAATCGCGCGCTTCTCAAAAGCCGATGCTGAAAAATATCCGGCATTCCTGCGGCTGCTGCGCAAACTCGCAGAAGCTTTGAACAGCATCATGTTGCTCACGCCGCCCAATGTGGCGCATGCAAATTTCGAGGAGTTATTATCCTGGGCCAAAGCCGGACTCAAAATTAAAAGCCTCGGCAAAAAAGAAATGATGGAGTTTCTGCGCGTGCTGCCCATGCCGGTGACGGAGTTGCTCAATGAATGGTTTGAAAATGAAGCGTTGAAAGCCGCGCTCGGCGCGCCGGGCGTGGCTGGCAGCATGCAAGGTCCGCAAGCTTCGGGCACGGCTTTCATGATGTTGTATCATCTGCTCGGCGAAAGCAACGGTGGATTCCGCTCCAGCTGTTTCGTGCGCGGCGGCGTTGGCGAATTGTCGCGCGCTTTGGCTCATGCCGCAGAAGAGCACGGCGCGGAAATTCGCACCGGCGTGGAAGTCGAAAAAATTTTAGTGCAGGAAGATCGTGCGACGGGCGTAGTGCTCAAAAACGGTGAAAAAATTTTGGCGCGCGCCGTGGTTTCAAATGCCGATCCTCGCCGCACGTTTTTCGACCTCGTGGGCGCGCCCAATTTGGGCGTGCAATTCGTGCGGCGCGTGCGCAACATTCGCTTTCGCGGCAGCACGGCCAAAATCAATTTGGCTTTGAATGGCTTGCCGAAATTCAAAGGCATAGCGGAAGAAACACAACTCAGCGGCCACATTCTCATTTGCCCGAATTTGGAGTATCTCGAACGCGCTTTCGACGACGCAAAATACGGTTGGTATTCGCAGCAACCCGGTCTCGATCTCGTGATTCCCACAATTTTAGATCCTGCGCTTGCCCCCAAGAGCAAACATGTGATGTCGATCACGATGCAATACGCGCCGTACAAATTAAAAGAAAGCAACTGGGGCGAGCAACGCGAAAAACTCGGCGATCACGTAATTGACACACTCGCACAATATTCATCTAACCTGAAAGATTTGATTTTGCATCGCCAAGTGCTCACGCCGCTGGATTGGGAAAGAGAATATTTTCTCACCGAAGGCGGCGAGTTTCACGGGCAGATGGGATTGGATCAATTGCTGTTCATGCGGCCGGTTGCCGGTTCTGGCCAATATCGCACGCCGATTGCAGGCTTGTATTTGTGCGGAGCCGGGACGCATCCCGGCGGCGGAGTTACGGGCGCGCCGGGGTATAATGCAGCGCGGGAGGTTTTGAAGGAGTTGAAGAGGCGGTGAAGATTGAGGATAGGTGGAATGACTTTGACTTACAAAGGATTGCCTTTGCTGCAACAAGCGTTTGAGCTCGGCCAGCAATTGGGGCATCCGGATACGGCTGAGGTAAAGGCTTTGCTACAAAAATTCAGCTCAGGAGCGCCGATTAAATAACTTTCCCATTTACGTTGGGCTGTCATTCCCGCAGTCTTTCTGCGGGAATCCATTTTACGCCGTCTGGATGCCCGATTAAAGCGCTCGGGCATGGCAGACCAAACGAGCAAGTTATTTAATCGGCATTCTTAAACGGCCTGCTTGCAAAAGAAAAACCTGTCGGCTACCGGCATGATTCCAGTTGCAACTGTCATATCCAGCAATTAGTTTGTGAAAAATCACGAAATTGATGCAAGACACGAGCAGAGGCTCATTATGATCACTGCAAGATTGGCAAAAAAACCTTATCTGGAAATTTCCAAATCTGCTTACGACCAGTTGATCAAAACCGGGAAAAAAAGGATGAAAATTGCCATCCTTCACGAGAACGGTAATGAAAGAGCAAAGAAGAGAGGCCAAGCTGCCAGAAAGAAATTATTGGCGTTTGCAGATAGAACATTGGGAATTTGGGCAGGCGAAGTGAGAATTGAACAAGCGTTCGAGGAATTAGAGGGACGATGGCAACAATGGCGCGACGAGACGCTGTCTTAGATTCTTCAATCTTGATTCAACACACACGCGTGCGGGAAAAGCGAAAATCATTTTTCATAAGATCTCTCCGGCTTTATAATCCTTGCATAAGTGTCATTACTGTGTATGAACTTGAATTTGGAGCATATCGCGCCGGCCGTGCATCGGATATAGAAGATTTGCGTACGAGCTTTAAAATTTTACTAATGACAGAAGCAATCGCCAGAAGCGCCGCTCGGCTGGACGCAAACTTGATTCGTGAAAACATCCAAATTGGCATTAAAGATACGTTCATCGCCGCCACCTGCCTGGAACATGGTCTGCCTCTGTTGAGCATGAACGTTCGCCATTTTGACCGTGTTCCCGGTCTACAATTGATCAGTCTCAATTCTTTGCCAGAGATTGCCGCTTGAATTTTGCTTGCCATTCAATTTTTCATTTCATAGATATTTTCCCGCTACGCTTTTCACCCCAAAATTTTTTCTTTTGTACAAGGAGGCTGTCATGCGCCGTCGCCTGCTACCGGTTACACTGATTTTCGTAATGGCTTTTGCCGTTTACGTGCAACCCCAAACCCATCCCTTTTCCGTGCACGACATGCTCGCCATGGATCGCCTCTCCGAGCCGCGAGTTTCGCCCGACGGCAAATGGGCGGCGTTCACACTGCGCAAAACCGATTTGGAGGCCAACCGCGGCCGCACCGATTTGTGGCTGGTGGGCGTTGACGGCGCCGGCCTGCGGCAATTGACCACGCATCCCGGCAGTGACGGCAGCCCAGCATGGTCGAAAGACGGCAAGAGCATTTGGTTTCTCTCCACCCGCTCCGGGTCTTCGCAAGTTTGGCGCATGCCCGTGGATGGCGGCGAAGCCGAGCAGAAAACCAATTTGCCGTTGGACGTTGGCGCTTTTGTCTTGTCGCCGGATAATGCCACGCTTGCCGTTGCGCTGGAAGTTTTCCCCGAATGCGAAAACCTGGCCTGCACCACGGAAAAATTGGAAGCGATTTCCCAACGCAAAAGCAGCGGCCACATCTATGACAAGCTCTTCTTCCGCCATTGGGACACGTGGGCAAACGGTCGCCGTTCGCATGTATTCGTCGTACCCGCGCACGGCGGCGAAGCGATTGATTTGATGAAAGGCCTGGATGCCGATTCTCCTTCCAAGCCTTTTGGCGGCGCCGAAGAGCTTGCGTTCACGCCCGACGGCAAAGGCCTGGTCTTCACCGCGCGCAATGCCGGCCGCGAAGAAGCCTGGTCTACAAATTTTGATTTGTATCTCGTTCCGGTGGACGGTTCCGCCCCGCCCAAAAATCTTACCGAAAACAATAAAGCCTTGGACACGCAACCGGTGTTTTCGCCCGACGGCAAAACGCTGGCCTATCTCGCCATGCCGCGTCCGGGTTATGAAGCCGATCGCTTTCGCATCGTATTGCGCAGTTGGCCCGAGGGCAAAGAACGCGTGCTCACGGAAAACTGGGATCGCTCGCCGGATTTTATCGTTTGGTCGAAAGACGGCAAAACGATTTACACCGCCGCCGGAAATATTGGACAAACTTCTCTGTTCGCCATTGACGTGGCCGGCGGCAAAGTGAACACCGTCATTCGCGAAGGTCACGTGCGTTCGGTGGGATTGGCGGGTACTCGCATAATCTACGGCTTCGATCATCTGCGCGCGCCGGTGGAATTGTATTCGGCCTTGCCGAATGGCAGCGAGGTTCGACAAATCACGCGCCTCAATGCGGAAAAAATTTCTTCAGCACGCATGGGCGAGCCGGAGCAATTCAGCTTCAAGGGTTGGAATGAAGAAACGGTTTATGCTTATGTCGTAAAGCCGGTCGATTTCAGTCCTAACCAAAGATATCCGGTCGCGTTTTTGATTCACGGCGGACCGCAAGGATCTTTTGGCAATGATTTTCATTATCGCTGGAATCCCCAAGCCTACGCCGGCGCGGGCTATGCCGCTGTGATGGTTGATTTTCACGGCTCGACCGGCTACGGCCAGGCTTTCACCGATGCCATTCGCGGCGATTGGGGCGGCAAGCCGCTGGAAGATTTGCAAAAAGGCCTGGCCGCTGCGCTGGCAAAATATTCCTGGATGGACGGCGAACGTGTGGCCGCGCTGGGTGCTTCGTATGGCGGCTATATGATCAACTGGATCGCGGGCAACTGGCCCGATCGTTTCAAATGTCTCGTCAATCACGACGGCAATCTTGACGAGCGCCTCGCTTATTTCGATACGGAAGAATTGTGGTTTCCGGAATGGGATCACATGGGCAATCCGTGGGACCATCCCGAAAATTATGAAAAACATAATCCGGTCAATTTTGTCAAAAATTGGAAAACACCGATGTTAGTGATTCACGGCGGCCAGGATTTTCGCGTAGTGGAAACGCAGGGCATGTCCACCTTCACCGCGCTGCAACGCCGCAACATTCCCAGCAAGTTTCTCCATTTTCCGGATGAAAACCACTGGGTGCTAAAGCCGCATAACAGCATTTTATGGCACGAGACGGTGTTAGGGTGGTTGAATCAGTGGGTGAAAGGGAATGGGACGAATTGAGAGTAATTTGAAAATTTCATCGTTCACGTGCAGGACGACATCGCCGCTGAGGGCGAACCCAAGGAGTGGCATCACCCGCGCGTTTTTTCGGAGGAGGAAGAAGCCTTGCGATTCTATAAAACCTCCCTCCGTCCAGCATTGCAAAGGCTTCACGACAAAATTGCGCGTGAGATGAAAGATGGAACCTTCCTTCACCGCGAATTGGAATGATCGGCGAGAGGGGTTGCCCGGATCCGTCTCACAATAAATGGTGACGGGATTGCTTCGCCGATAAAACCGGCTCCAATGACGGTACGCTAACGCTTTAACGATGGTCATTGCGAGGTGTTTTTCCGCCGAACAATCTCATTGCAAGAACTATTTTCACAGGCTGAGATTGCTTCGCCGATAAAGCCGGCTCGCAATGACGGTATGCTAACGCTTTAACGATGGTCATTGCGAGGCCTCCTTTCGCCGAAGCAATCCCATCGCAAGGACTATTTTCATAAAATGAATTTCCCCAACCTCACATTGCAAGAAGTTTTCCACGCGCGGCAAACCATTGCGCCATATTTGCGTCCCACGCCGTTGCATCACTATCACGGCTTGAGCAAGCTGTTGCAAGCGGAAGTTTATGTCAAACATGAGAACCATCAACCCGTGGGCGCGTTCAAAGTGCGCGGCGGCGTGAATTTAATTTCACATTTATCCCATGAAGAGAAACAGCGCGGCGTCATCACGGCGAGCAGCGGCAATCACGGCCAGTCCATCGCGTTTGCCGCGCAGCTTTTTGGCGTGCGCGCCGGTATCGTGCTGCCTGCCGGCGCAAATCCCGCGAAGGTCGAAGCCATTCGCGCGCGGGGCGCAGAAATTATTTTTTATGGAAAAGATTTTGACGAGGCGCGGATTCATGCCGAAGAGCTGGCGCATAAAACCGGCGCGCGCTTCATCAACTCCGGCGATGAACCTTTATTGATTGCAGGCGTGGCAACCTATGCGCTCGAAACTCTCGAAGCGTTGCCGGAGGTCGAGGTGATCATCGTTCCGGTGGGCGGCGGCAGCGGAGCCTCCGGATGTTGCCTGGTGGCGAAAACGATCCATCCCAAAATTCAAGTGATCGCCGTGCAAGCAGAAAAAGCGCCTGCAGCCTTTCTTTCCTGGAAAGAAAGAAAAAGAGTGGAGGCCAAAATGGAAACTTTCGCCGAAGGCTTGGCCACGCGCGCGCCGTTCGACCTGCCGCAAACGATCCTGCGCGAGCATCTCGATGATTTTCTTTTGGTAAGTGAAGATGAAATGCGCCGGGCCATGCTGCTCATGATCGAGCACACCCGCAATCTGCCCGAAGCCGCGGGCGCTGCTCCTTTGGCGGCCGCGCTCAAAATCAAAGAAAGATTGCAGAACAAAAAAGTGGCGCTGGTTATGAGCGGCGGAAACATCGCCTTGCACCAATTGCAGGAATTGATGCGCATGAATTTTGATCATCAAAAGCGGTAATCCAAAATATCATCTTGTAGATTCTTGGAGCCGGCATGCCCTCTTTTGCTGCGAAGAAAGCCAACTTCCTCCAGCTCGCCTTCATGATTTACGGCGCGGCATGCGCAGGTGCATTCGGACTGGAAGACATGATTTCCGGCGCCGGGCCGGGCATCGCGCTGATTACGCTTGTCGTCATGCCTTTCCTTTTCAGTATTCCAATTTCCTTTGCCGTAGCGGAATTGACCACGATGATGCCAGTCGAAGGCGGGCAATATCGCTGGTCGCGCATGGCCTTCGGCGATTTTTGGGGATTTCAAGCGGGCTGGTGGGCGTGGATGACGGGCGTGGTCACCAACGGCTCATTCACCGTGCTCTTCGCCAATTATTTGCAGAACTGGCTGCCGGGATTGACCGGCGTCTATCATTGGCTCGCTTGCCTGGGCTTGATTTGGAGCATGCACTATCTCAACGTGCGCGGCATTCAAGTGGTAGGCAACACCGCGATTGCATTGAGCATTGTTTTGTTGATTCCATTCGTCATCATGCTCGCGCTCGGGATTGCCCAATGGCAGCATAATCCTTTCTCGCCATTATTAGCGCCGGACAAAAATCTCATCACCGGATTCGGCAGCGCGTTAGTGCTGGCGATTTGGCTTTACTCCGGATATGATAAACTTTCTGCCGCTGCCGAAGAAGTTGAAAATCCGCAGCGCATTTTTCCGCCGGCACTGATGTTTGCTGCAACCCTCGCCATGTTGAGTTATGTTCTGCCGACATTGTCCGGGCTTGCGGCCCTGGGCAATTGGCAAGAATGGGCCGGCGCATATTTTTCTTCCGCGGCGAAGCAAATGGGCGGCGCGTGGCTCGGCAATTTCATGACTTTCGGCGCGCTGTGTAGCAATGCGCTATTGCTAAATGTAACTATGCTCGCGGCCTCGCGCTATCCGTTGACATTGGCTGAAGACGGATTCTTTCCAAAATTTTTAACGCACCTGCATCCCCGCTTCGGCACGCCCACGTTTTCTTTATTAGTGGGAAGCCTGACTTACAGCGTGTTGACGCTGTTTGATTTTACGCAATTGATCATCATCTATTGCTGGTTTCAAATGTCGAGCAATATTTTGATCTATGCCAATGTTTGGGCGATGCGGCGCAAGCACCCGGAAATGAAACGGCCGTTTCAGATTCCCTTCGGCATGCCGGGCATGTTTCTGGCAATGTTGCCGACTGGCGTGATTGCCTTCGTGGCGATGGGCAGCACAGTGTTTCAAGATGGGATTTTTAATTCAAAACAGTTTTTGATCGGAGGTCTGGCTTTGCTTTCCGGGCCGGTGGGGTATGCAGTGGTGAAGATCGTGAAAAGCAACCGTTAATCAGCGTTTTGATTTTGTCGGTTTATTGCCACGGCGAGCACGGCGACGGGGGTTTGGAGCATAACGCACGGCGCTTACCGCTTCTGGTGCGATATAAATGAGCTGCCCATTATCATCCACCGAAACAATCATGATCTCCGTGACAATCGTCTCGGGATGGTTGACGAGTTGCTTTTCGCCATTATCGAGGTGAAAAATGATTGGCTTGAATGGACGTTGCTGAACGAGTCTGCGAATTTCATTGACATTCATGTGTTATCTCCCCTGCAATGAACCCGAGGCATATTTGAACGAAGATAAGCTGATTTTTGCATCGATTCAACCGAAATTTCGATGAAGCTCAAAATGACCTTGCCTTTGATAAAACGCGATGAAAAAGACAGGTTGATTTTTGCGCGGATTCACCTACATTCCGAGTGAGTCCATTGTGGGATAAACTCCGAGAACAGCCATGATCACTTTGCTCAAAGTTCGCAACTACAAAAGCCTTGAAAACGTCGAGCTGAAATTAGGCCCGCTGCATGTATTCGTGGGCGCTAATGGCTCAGGCAAAAGTAATTTTTTTGATGCCTTTCAATTCTTGCAGGAGATGGCAATCTCAGGCGATACTGCGATTCATTCTCGGGGTGGTTTTTCTCAAATCGTTTGGGGGGGAGACCTCAAACGAGCAATTTGTTTTGAGCTCCAAGCAAGTACTAATTATGCGAACCGGAATGAGAAAATTGTCTTTCAGCTTGAAATCTCAGGAGGTCCGCAGCATCATCTGATCACAAAAGAACAGCTCTCTTTGTCAAGTGATCAAAAGCAGGAAAAGCCAATTCTGATTTTTCCTGAAGCGGGTCGAGCTTCCATTTTCAATTTGTTTGATCAAAAATCGGAAGTCCCCAGAACACGGCAAAGGCTTTTTCTGGAGCAGCTTTTGGATGAAGAGCGGTATGGTTCTGCGGCTGTTTTCGCAAAAGAACTCTTCAGTTGGTCGATTTATAACTTCGAGCCTTCGGCCATGCGCAAGCCCAACGCCGTTAGACAGGATTTTCATTTGCAAAGAACGGGCGAAAATTTTTCATCAGTGTTGCACTCGATTCAATCGGAACACTCCGGAAGGTTCGGCGAAATTGAAAGTCTATTGAAAGCGGCTCTGCCCGAATTGCGCCATTTGTTTACAGCCTTGACTAAAGATGGTCAGACTTATGCTTCATTGGAAGAGAATTCTTTTCCTTTAAAAATTCCTGCGTGGACGATGTCCGACGGTACACTGCGTCTTCTGGCGCAATTGGCCGTAATATTTTCCCCCGAACCGCCGGCGTTGGCTTGTTTCGAAGAACCGGAGAACTTTCTACATCCGGCATGGTTGACATTGGTGGCGGATGTCTTGAAAAGCGCTGCCGGGAAAACTCAAATTTTAATCAGCACACATTCACCATATTTGTTGAATCGTTTCTATCCTGAGCAGCTTATCATCGTTGAAAAGAAGGAAGGACGCAGCCAGTTCAAACCAATACACAGGAAAAAGGGCATTAAAGAAGCCCTCCAAACACTTGGCCTGGGCGAGTTGTGGTATTCCGGAGATTTGGGGGGAATGCCGTGACCATTCTGTTGTTTACTGAAGATGACGTAACCGGTGAAGCCATCCGCATACTCGCAAAAAAAATCTTACCCCAGACTGGCAAACCGCCCCGTATTCTCCAACGCGCAATCCCGCGAGGCGATATTTTCAAACCAGAAAAAATTTCTGCCTATGTTATGCGAGTAAAGCAGGAGTATGGATCAAGAACAAAAGTAATAATTTGCGTTGATTCGGAGTGCACCGATTCACGAATTACTGAAGAAAATTTGATACCTTCAAAAAAGGCGCTAAGAACGTCTGCCGACTTTGTTGTTGTGGTGCACGCCCTCGAGACTTGGTTGCTTGCAGATGCGAATGCGTTGCGCATGGTACTTGGCAAAAATATCAAAATTAGTGATTCCTTCGAAAGGGAATGCCAACCTAAAATGATGCTTGGAGATATTCTCCTGAAACACCAGCGTAGAGTTCTCAGAAATGATGATCATATCAAGATTTCCAAACAAGTCGCTCCAGACATTGTTGCCAAGCGCTGCGCCAGCTTCAAAAAGTTCCGGGAAATTCTTTTGCGAAAATGATTGGAGATAGATATGACCTACCGCATGTACCTCGACGGCCAATTCCTCGAAGCCGGCAACAACCAAACACGCGCCATTTACAACCCCGCCCAAGGTGAAGTGATGGCGCAAGTTCCCGAAGCCACGGTTGCAGACGTGGAGAAAGCCATTGCCGCAGCACGGCGGGAATTTGATGAGGGCGAATGGCCGAATCTTGCGCCGGCAAGACGCGGCCGCATTCTTTTGAAAATTGCCGAAGCTATTCGCAGCCGTGCAGAAGAATTGGCGCGGCTCGAAACCATGAACATGGGCAAGCCGCTGTCCGAATCCCGAGGCGATATTGCCGACGCCGCGGATTCTTTCGAGTATTATGGCGGCCTCGCAAATAAAATCACCGGCGAGGTGAATCCCATTTCCGGACGCGCGCTCGATTTTACTTTGAAAGAACCGGTGGGCGTGTGCGGACAAATCATTCCGTGGAATTTTCCGCTGATGATGGCCGCGTGGAAAATTGCGCCGGCGCTTGCAGCCGGCTGCACGGTTATTTTAAAACCGGCGGAACAAACGCCACTCACCGCGCTCAAACTCGCTGAAATTCTCGATAGCATTGCCGAATTGCCCAAGGGCGTTGTGAATATCATTACCGGTGACGGGCCAACCGTTGGCGCAGCTTTGGTGAAAAGCCATGACATCGATAAAATCGCTTTCACCGGCAGCACGGAAGTAGGCAAGTGGATTCTCAAAACCGCAGCAGAAACCAATCTCAAAAAAGTAACGCTGGAGCTGGGTGGCAAATCACCGAATATCTTTTTTGCGGATGCGGATTTTGAAATGGCAATTGCCGGCGCTGTGTTCGGGATTTTCTACAATCAAGGCGAAGTTTGTTCCGCCGGCTCGCGCATTTTGGTGGAGAAATCGATTCACCAGAAATTAGTCGAAGCCATGGCCGAACGCGCCAAGCAGATTCGCATGGGCGATGGCTTGGACTCGAATACGAAAATGGGACCGTTGGTGACGGCAGAACATCGCGCCCGTGTGGAAAGTTATGTTCGCATTGGAAAAGAAGGCGGAGCAAAATTGGTATGCGGCGGCAATCGTCCTGGTGGTTCATTGTCGCGAGGCTTTTATATCGAACCGACAATTTTTGATAATGTTGATTTCAATTCGCGGCTTGCGCAAGAAGAAGTTTTCGGACCTGTGGTTGCCATCATTCCCTTTGAAAATGAAAAAGAAGCGATTCGGCTTGCCAATCATACGCAATACGGTTTAGCCGCCGGCGTTTGGACCAAAGATTTCACCAAAGCCATGCAGCTCGTGAAAAAAATCCGCGCCGGCATCGTGTGGGTCAATCATTATCACCCTGCGCCGATGGAAGCGCCTTGGGGAGGATACAAACAAAGCGGCATTGGCCGCGAGCTGGGGAAATACGGCATCGAGAATTATTTGCAAACCAAGCAGGTGTATATAAATTTGAATCAGAAGCCGGTGCGGTGGTAACGATCAGCAAGAATGATTGAGATTGTATTATTGCCTTTTTCCTTCGTATCTTTGCCTGCATGCAAGAAAAAAAGGATTCTCAAGATGAATGTTATTGCTGAAGCTGAAAATTTGATCTCCAAAATGTCGCGCGCCGAGAAAGCGCAATTGCTGCAATGGGTCGTGCGCGATTTGGGCGATGCTTTTCCAGGAATCGAAAGCACTCCCAATGTTAGCGGGGGGAGAGCCGTGTATTATTCGAACGCGAATTCCGGTTTGGGTTTTGGAGCAAGCACGCCGTTTAGGAGTAGGTGAAGCAGATTTGTTGCGGTCTTATCCCACATTGCGAGCGGATGATTTGGCGAATGCTTGGTCTTACGTGCGTTCGCATCGCGAGGAGATCGAACGACAAATTCTGGAACATAACCATGATGCAAGAACTTGATGTCAAAACATTAGTTGATGTTGCCGCGTTGCGTGACGTCCTCCGCCGGGTCAAACAAAACGGCGAACAGTACATTCTTAAAGAGAATGGTCAGGCTGAAGCCGTTTTAGTGCCTGTGCGCGAGCTTGAAGACCTCAAGCGCCGGCAAGAACTGCGGCAACGAGCGTGGGATGATCTCTTTGCGAATATTCGAGAAGTCCATGCCCAGAACCCGGGCTTTTCTGCTGCAGAAGTTGAAGCTGATGTGGACGCTGCCATTCAAGAGGTCCGGCAGCAGAGCCGGAAATAGCCGCCTGTCATGCTGCAGATCGTCCTTGATTCGAATATTCTTGTCAGTGCGTTTTGACTCGGGAAGGGGAAAGAGCTACTGTTCTTGCACGTGCCCGATTACACACCCTGTATTTGTCGCAATTCATTCTTTCAGAAGTGCAACGCACCCTCCATTCTGATCGTATCCGAAAGAAATATCGCTATTCTGACAGTGCCATTGATCGGCATATCAATGATCTACTCGACGCCGGTGAGCTGGTCGAACCACAGGTCACTATTGACGTGTGCCCGGATGTCAACGATAATGCCGTGCTTGCCTGCGCTGTTGAAGCGCGCGCCGAGTATTTGGTCACGAGAAACATCAAACACTTTCCACAAAGTTTCGCGGGTGTGACGGTGATTACGCCAAGAGAATTCTTTTCGATAGTAAAATCTTTATAAGCTCCTGCAGTTAGAACCTGAATTTTGCACTGATGAGGTTTTATGAATTTTACAATTGCGATCGAACAAGAAGACGACGGGCGTTGGCTTGCGGAAGTAATCGATCTTCCTGGCGTGTTGGCTTATAGCCAAACTAAAGAGGAAGCCCTCGCCAAAGTTCAAGCTTTAGGTTTTCGGGTGATTGCTGATCGGCTTGAGCATGGTGAAACTGCGGCAGCGTTGATGAGCGTTTCATTTCTTCCAGAATGACAAGTCGGCGATTGCTGATCATGTTCTCCAAAACTAGCTAAGATACCCCAATCAATTCGTCGAATTTTCCTCCTGCTCAAACCCCCGAATTCTCCTCTTCAAATCATTCAATTGTTCGATCACCTCACGCGTATCCGGATGATAATCCCTTTCATGCTGCCAATAAGCTTTGCCGAGATTTTCAAGCAGGCGCGGGCGCAGCGCATTGGCGGCGCGCGCCTGATTTTTGAGTTGCTCGATGAAAACCGGAATGTCGATGTCGGGCTTGGCGGTGGATGACAATCCCTCCGGCTCGAGACGTTTTTCAATTTCTCTTTTTTGCGCATGCAGATTTTCTAATTCCACGCGCCGGCGTTCAAGCTCGGCAATCACGCCGGTGATGCGCAGCTTGATCGGCTCGACCTCGTCGTGCTCGAATTGATCGGCGCAGTGTTTCCAAAATTCTTCGCCCACGGCTTCGGCCGTGGCCTGCTGGCGTTTGCCGTCGTTGGCGTTTTGCGAGCGCAAGGCCATCACTTCAACTTTGCGCTTGGATTTATCGAGCATGCCGCCTTCCGAGGCTTCGAGCCGAACGATTTCATTCTCGCGGTCGGTAATGACGACGTGATATTGCAGGGCCCGTTCAAAAATTTTTTGCAGCACAGGATGCTTGGGAAGTTCTGCTTGTAAGCAGGCAAAAGCCGTCCGGCCAATTTCTTTATAATTGGATTCCAAAGCGCGATTGGCGTTTTCACGTTTCTGTTCGGCGGCAGTAATTTTGGCCACCACGCTTTCCCATTCTCCCTTGGCCGTATCCAATCTCTTTATTTTTGCCTCCAATTCCGTCGCCGCATCGCGATTGCGATGCAAGAGCAAAAACGTCCGGTTGATATCGCCGGCTTCGTTGAGCGGCGGCAGCGCGCTCATGAATTCATACACTAGCTTGCCGAGATCGCGCAGAATCTTTTTCTCTTCTTCTTTGCCTTCGGAAAACTCCTGCACTTCACGATAGCTGGGCAGCAAATTGAGCTCATATTGGCGATGCAACTCGAAATCCGCATATAGATCCGGATATTGCACGCGGCAGTAGTCGATCAAATCCGCATAGCGCCGCGCCAGCGCCGGCCGGCCTGCAAAAATTTCTCCAAGCACAGCTAGGGCGTTGCCATGCTGCTCGAGCGCTTGCCGGTCCATTTGCGCAAAATTGGTGCGCGCAAATAGCCCCATGCCGCTCATCATTTTTTTGAAGGCCTCGGCCGCATCGATCAGCGAAAGGTTGAGCGCCAGCCCGAGGCGATCGGCGGTAAAATGCTGCAGACGGCGATAGCTCTGCAAAAAAGGCCAGGCCAGCGGATTGAACCAGGCCATGAACAAAAGCGCGCGCACCAACAGCATGCGTTTGCGGCGGTTGGCGGTGAACCCTTGCATTCGTCCCAGCAGCCAGATGAATTGGCCGATCTCGTGGCGATTGAGCAGCGCGCCGGCAAGTTGTTCGTTGCAAAAGAGAATGCGTTTTCTGCCCGCTTGCCGCCAGCGCGGCTCGAGAGGGTAGCCGGGAAAAAAATGAATCGCGTATGTCCGCTCGTCCTCCAAAATTTTGGAGATGACATTGGCGAGATATTGCAGTTCCGGAAAATTATCTTCACTCACGCGAATGCTATTGCCGAGCGTGCGGGCGAACCGCCATTTTCGCCGCAGAAAACTAATTACAAAAAATAAAAAAAACACTCCGGCCGCGAGGACAAAAGCGCGCGGAAAGCGCGTTGCCAACCACAACAAGCCGGCTGCGGTTATGAAGCCCAGGCAAGCATTGGCGCGCAGCCAAAATTCCTCGCGCGCATGCCGGCAGGCTTTGAAATTGAGATTGCGATTGACGAGAATCTTTGCAGGTGGAATTTTACTGGCCATTCTCCCTCCGATGGTGTTTGGCCGATGATGAAGCTACGGTTTGTTCGCCGGGAAATATAGACGATGAAAATGATACGAAAAGAGCTAGCGCTTGTCAAGCAGGAAATCCTGGAACAAACGGAACGCTGCTTCCTGCTGAAAAGAACCGGAGTGACAAACTTTAGTTTGTCCTTTGATCAAAGTTCTTTGTCGCATCTGTTTTGCTGTTCGCTCTCGTACACTCCATGTAACGCTCGCGGATACTTGCATGCAACGGAAAATATGCTTAAACTCCAATAAAACAAAACTGGTACAGTTCTTGAGATTGATTGTTTTGTGACGGAGTGTTCACACGGTTTTTATGTGAGCATTTATATGATAAATTTTTGAAGGAAAGCGAATGGATCGCAAGATCGAAAAAAAGAAATGGCCTCCTAAAAAAATCGCGCTGCTGGCGGGCATCGCCGTGTTCGTTTTGTTCACGCTTTATAGTTTCATGTTTGGCGACAATAGCTCGAAGCTGAACGTCGAAGCTGAAAAGATTACGATTTCAGCCGTGAACCAGGGGCCGTTTCAAGAATTCATTCCGGTGACCGGCACGGTCATTCCGATCAAGACGATTTATTTGGATGCGATTGAAGGCGGGCGCGTTGAAAAAAAGTTCATCGAAGCCGGCGCGATGGTCAACGAAGGCGACCCGATTTTGCAAATGGCCAACACTAATTTGTTGCTCGACATCATGTTTCGTGAAGCACAGTTTTTCGAGCAGAGCAACAATTTGCGCAACACACGCTTGTTGATGGAACAGAATCGCTTGACGCTGCGCCAGCAATTAGTCGAGCAAGATTATCAAATGCAAAGGCTGAAACGCTTGTATGATCGCAACCAGGAATTAGTGAGAAGGAGCTTGATTTCGCAGCAAGAGTCCGAGCAGGTGCGTGACGAGTACGAGTATTATCGCAAACGCAAAGACCTGGCGGAAGAATCTTTCAAACAAGATTCATTGTTCCGGCAATTGCAAATCGAGCAATTGGAATCGTCTTTGAAGAGGATGCAGAACAATCTCGAAGTCGTGAAACAAAAGCAGGAGAGCTTGGTTCTCAAAGCGCCGACCACCGGCCAGCTCACTTCGCTCAACGCGGAAATCGGCGAATCGAAATCTCAAGGCGAGCGCTTGGGACAGGTGGATGTGTTGGATGGCTTCAAAGTGCGCGCCGGAATCGACGAGCATTATCTCGCGCGCATCAACGTCGGCCAGGCGGGCGCGTTTGATTTTGCCGGAAAAACCTATAAATTGATTACGCGAAAAGTATATCCGGAAATTCGCGACGGACGTTTTGATGTGGACTTGGAATTTGAAGGCGAGGCGCCGCAAGGCATTCGCCGCGGACAAACGCTGCATATTCGTTTGGAATTGGGCGATCTGTCCGAAGCCCTGCTTTTGTCGCGCGGCGGATTTTATCAAAAAACCGGCGGCCAGTGGGTGTATGTTTTGGATGCTTCAGAAAAAACGGCAGCGAAGCGCACGATCCGTTTAGGCCGGCAAAACCCGCAAGTGTTTGAAGTATTGGAAGGCTTGCAACCCGGCGAGAAAGTGATTACCTCGACGTATGACAGTTTTGGCGAAAATGATAAACTGGTTTTGAAATAATTTACGTATTACGTTTCACGCCTCATTTTCGCAAGGCGTAAAACGTAATGCTTAAAAAAGCTTTTGCAACGAATGAACTTTTAATGGTGTTAGGGAGTGTCCCATGGCCGAAGCCTTGATTCGCACGAACAATCTGAAAAAGGTTTACACCACGGAAGAGGTGGAAACCACGGCGTTGAACAACGTTAATCTCGAGGTGACCTACGGCGAGTTCGTGGCGATCATGGGACCTTCGGGATGCGGCAAATCCACTTTGCTCAATTTGCTGGGTCTGCTCGACAACCCTTCCGGCGGTGAATTTTTTTTCGTCGGCCAGGAGGTTTCGAAACACAGCGAGCGGCAGCGCGCGAATTTGCGCAAATCCAACATTGGCTTCGTTTTTCAAAGCTTCAATCTCATCGACGAGCTGACGGTTTTTGAGAACGTCGAGCTGCCGCTGTTGTATCTGGGCGTGCCTGCTTCAGAACGCAAGAAGAAAGTCGAGACGGTGTTGGAGCATATGCAAATCATGCATCGCCGCAACCATTTTCCGCAACAGCTTTCCGGCGGCCAGCAACAGCGCGTGGCCGTGGCGCGCGCCCTGGTTGGAACTCCCAAGCTCATTCTTGCGGACGAGCCTACCGGCAATCTCGATTCGACCCATGGCGACGAAGTGATGAAACTGTTGACGGAGCTGAACAACGCCGGCACCACGATCGTGATGGTGACGCACGCGCCGGCCTATGCCGAATTTGCGCATCGCGTCATTCATTTGTTCGACGGTCACGTGGTTACCGAAAATTACATGGAGCCGCACCAGGCGCGCAAAATGGCTTGAACGAAAAAGGGCATCTGAGTAAGATGCCCTTTTGCTTTTAAGCAGATCCACTTCGCTGTCATCCTGCAAGGAACTTTTTGAGCCGTGAGCTTGATCTTGGTGCTCAAAAAGGTGCTTATAGCATGACATTTTTATTTGGATGCGAAGCCTTCGAGCCTGGAGTTCATCCGAAAAATAACTGATCTGTCATTCAGAATGGAATCTTGTGATGGACGACCGAGAGTGCTAATTCAGCAAAAGATAAAATCAAAATGTGTTATCTCACCACGTGCGCGGAATGAATTTTTCATCGTTCAGAATCTTGACTGTTTCTCCGCTTTGGCCGATGACGAACAGGCCGGATTGATAAGCAAAACGATCGGCGTTTTCTTCGATCACGATGCCTGCGACCGCCCCAATCAATTTGTGATTTTTATATTGAGGAAAGAACGTTTTGAATTTCTCTAAATCCTCCAAATGCTCGCCGACATCAGCGACGGAGAGAGAGCTTTTGGCTTCGATTGCTACAACGAATTCGCCATTGGCGGCCAAGAGATCAATTTCCAGATTCTGACCATTGCGCTGCGCTTTTGCCCTTTGAAAAACTTGCTGCACCACGATGGATCTTTTTTGGAATAAACGAACGACCCCCGGCGCCAGCAGACCTTCCACAAATTTGCCCCATTTGCCGGTCAAGGCATTCACTGCCCGGCTCATCTCTGTAACTTCCCGGTGTGTGTCTGCGAGAACGCGAGCCAACTCGTGATCGGTTTCCTGAAACTTGCGATCAGTCTCTCGAAACTTGCGATCAGTCTCTTGAAACTTGCGATCAGTTTCCTGAAACTTACGATCGGTTTCCTGAAACTTACGATCGGTCTCTTTGAACAAGCTCCAGATCTCTTGGACGCTTTTTTCGAGTTCTTGCGTACTCATGATCAATTTGCCCGTAGTTTGTTATATTTGTTGCAATCTAAGCATCCTCATCAAAGAGTGCAAATGAAAAATCCTCTGATTGTATAGTTCCCTCCGCCAACGATAAAGAGCACTGCAACCTCTAGCAGTATAAATTTCAGCGACCATTTCGTTCTGTGAGTGGATGACGGAATTCTCCAAGCTACCGTACGAGCAACATCTTTTTCGTTTCCCGGAAATTTTCGGTTTGCAGGGAATAGAAATAAACACCGCTCGCGGCGAGGCGCGCGTCCCATTGGCGTACGTGTCGGCCAATCGCCAAGTTTTCATTATCCACCAAGAGGGCAATCTTTTTGCCCAATAGATCATAGATAACAAGCTGCACGCGCTCGGTGCGCAGCAATGCAAATTTGATCTCCGTAGTGGGATTAAACGGGTTGGGATAATTCTGTTCCAATGCATAATCCCTAATTTTTGCGGCGCGATCTTCGCGCTCTTTCACGCCGGTCAAAAGAATGTTTTCATCGCCGGGTTGATACGGCACGAACGCGAGCGGGAAATAATACATCTCGTCCGTGGTCTTCTCGCCCCACGTCACCTGCTTGGGCGGATGGTTGGGATTGCGCGGATTGCTGCCGGTATTATCGTATGCTGCGATCGCATGCACCTGTGAGCCTGCGGAAATTTTGATCATGCGTTCCTGCGAATAACCGCCCTGCCAATTAAAATTCCAATCGTTAATTTTGATGAGGTTCGTGCGATGGCCCTGCGCGTCCAGCGCATACACTTCCCACGATTTGCCGAGCAGATGGCAATGCGGCCAGAACGAAAGCAAGGAAACGTCGAATGGAACCTCGACGACGCCATGAAAAGTTTTGACTTTTCCCGCCGGTATGACGAAGGGGCCATCGACCAAATCAAAGGGCAGCATGATGCGCGTTTGCAAGTAACGTGCGATGGGCTTCTTCGCAAAAAAGATATTTATGGAGGAAGAATCCGATTCGGCAACGGGCCGCGGGGCATAATGAATTTGCAAAAGCAAATCGGCATTCTTCGGAATTTTTTGCCCGAGGCTTTCAGGAAAAAAGCGCGGCGTCGTGCCCGGCGCATAACCGGGAAGCTGCCCCGCAATGGACACGCCAAAGCCGCCGTAGGAAGCATAGCCATAGCCCGCGTCTTGTTGGTCTTTGACGCGGCCTTGCCCGCTGACATCGATCGCGATCAACGCATGATGCACGATCTTGCCATTGCCCGCGCGAAATTCCACTGCGGCCACGTCTTGATCCTCTACTAAGCCCGTGGGCAAAACGAAGATGCGATATTCATCGACATTATTGCCTTTGATGATATATGATTGGCTCATCGATAACACCAGATCCGGCACACCGAGCTGCGAGCCGGTCGGAAAGTTTGGCAACGGCGCTTCCAAACGCGGATCGCCCTGCGGCGCGCCGGCATCGACCCACTGCGCGATGAGCTGGATTTGCGCGTCGGTTAAAAATCTTTCATCAAGCAATTTGCTGTAACTGCGGTCCGGCATCCACGGCGGCATGTAGCGCACGCCGGTGACGTATTTGATCATTTGCGCGCGGTTTGCCACTTCGCTATAATTCGTCATGGGAAACGGGCCGATCTCGCCGGGGCGATGGCATTTCGTGCAATTGTTGTAAATGATGGGCGAAATATGCTCGCTGAAATTTACCGTCTGCGCCGGCAGTGTTGTCGCCAGTGCGGCGGCGCAGGTTAGGGCTGTAACGAGTCTGTTCATAATGTTTTTTCCGAAGTGATGATGAAAGGCAAGTTTCTGTGTGTATTCAGCGATCACCCCGAATGCTCGGAGTTCGCATGGCAGATAACTTTTCTGTCATCCTGTAAGGAACTTTTTAAGCATCAAGCACAATCTCAGCGCTCAAAAAGAGCCTTACAGGATGACATGTTATGGGGATGCGGTTTGCACATTCGCGAATCTATTCCCGCGCTGTGATGAAACAACCGACAGCCTTTGTTTCTTTCACGGCGATCGCATGGCCGTTGGTGAGGGCGGCCAATGCCTCTTGCAGCTCGTGTGAGGTGACGACTTGCCGTCTTTGCCCGAGAGCCGCGAAGCTATCGTCAATTCTGCCTTTGTACAAAATGCGTTGGGAAGAATTGTCCACGATAAAAGCCTCGGGTGTCACCTTCGCGCCCAAAGATCGCATGAGCCGATTGTCGTTATCAAATGTGGAGGTGAATTGCATTTCATATTTCTGCTTGAAGCGCGTGATCGTTTCCTCCGTAGAAGAAGCATTCGCAAAGACACCCACAAATTTGATTTTGCCGGCAGCACATTCGCGATGTAACGCGTTCAAAGCAAGTGTGGCGCTTTGCGAAATCGGGCAATCTTCGGAAAGGAAAACATATACCGTGACGCCGGAGGCAACGGTTTCATCACCATTCGTGAAGCGATGAATGCCAATCACGAGCAAAGCGCCGCACAGCAAAAGCAATGCGAAGCGCGTGGCTTTTCCTTCCATATCTCACCAATGTCATTTTTTTGGTTTCTTGAAAATTTTCCATAAAGTAATGAAATCCGAACTTTTTGGCAAAGCCTTTGTTTTGAATTTGCGTGGCGGCATCACGCAATGGTCGCTGCAGGTCGATCCCGCCATGCCGAGGTATTAGCACTCAGAAAAGCTATTTAATTGGCAATCCTAAGTTTCAAGCATATCGTTTTTTCCCGAAAAACCAAAATCCCCGCGACGGGATTCTTGCCTGAAAAGCGCTTCCAGGAGCGCGGCGGACAACAGCCGCTGCAATGGCGCGCCCTTCCGAACAATTTTACACAATCCCACCTCCGCATTTAGGAACTTTTGGCGTTATAGAAACGGTATGATTTTAGTCGTCATTGAGACAAAAAATCCCCGCGTAGCGGCGCCGGCTTGGCATAACCCTGCCTCCCGTTGAAGTGATGATGCCGCAGAGCCGCGTTGCGCTGTAAAGTATCAAGACCGAACTCGTCATTGGGGCGAAACCGAGAGGCCGCTGTAATTCTGGCGGCCCGGTTGCGCCTTTTTTATTTGTGGTTCGCCCCTAGCGCCACTTTCGCGATTACCTAACGCGCTCGTTAAATAAGGAGAAGTTCCATGCAGTCGAATCTCGTTCGACGAAGTTTTATGCTTTTTGTAACCTGTGTGGCAATCGGCATAGGTTTGCCCGGCGCTACGGCAAACGCCACGGACGTGAGCGGATCGCAGTCCGGCCGATGGACCCTGGCTGGCAGCCCGTATATCGTGATCGGCGACGCCATCATTCCCAAAGGGCAAACGTTGACGATTGAAGCCGGGGTGGTGGTGAAATTCCTGGGCAATTACGGACTGCGGGTTGAAGGCACGCTCGCGGCGATCGGCCGGCCCGGCGATCGCATCGTTTTTACTTCGGTGAATGACGGCGAATTTGACACCTCCGCGCGGCCGCCGCGCTTGTCGCCTTCTTCCAAAGATTGGAAAGGCCTGGAATTTGCCGGCGCCGACGCGCAAGCTTCGCGACTCGAGCATTGTATCTTGCGCTACAGCGACAAAGCGATCATTGCCAAGTTTTCCAAGCCCGGCCTAAAGAGGATCATCATCACCGATTGCGGCGCGCAAACTTTCGTGGTCGATGGCAAGACGATTCCGGTGCAAGACGGGATCGAGGCGGATTATAGCGACACCGCCGAGAGCAGCGCTTTGGCGCAATCTTCCGTAAGCAATGGCAGCAGCGCTGCGGCGCCTGCGCCCGCGGACGAGCTTAGTTTTCGCGAGTTGAATGTCAGCTCGGCTGATCGCACGGTGGACCGCGTGGAAAATACGTCCGAAGCGCTGTCGGCCAACGTCGTCGCCGCGCTCATGATCAAATTGTTGGCGTTTGAAAAAAACCTCAGCGGCGCCGGAGACCTCTCGATTTATGTTTTAGGCGCGCCCCACATTGCCGAGGAATTGCGCAAAACCATCGGCAAAAACGTCGGCGGCGCCATCGTGCGCGCCGTGTTGGAAGGCCAAGAGCTTCCCAAAACCAAGCCCGGCGTTCTTTACCTCGGCAGCGCCGCCAAGGCCGAGGAAGCCAGACGGTATTGCCGTTCCAACCGCATACTCAGCGTGACCGGCATCGAGCAACTCGCGTACGACGGCGTTACCCTGGGCCTGGGCCTCGGCAATGACGGCAGGCCCAAAGTGCTGTTGAACCTTTCCGCCTCCGCGGCGGAGGGGCTTTATTGGAACGCGGACATCATGAAAATCGCGAAAACGATCAAGTAAGGATCGTCGTTTAAATAATTTCCCTCATCTCAAACCGCGAATCAACGCTAATAAACGCGAATTATAAATTAGCGGGTATTCGCGTTCATTCGCGGTTTCGGAGAAATGAGTAAGTTATTTAAAAGGCATTCCTAAGTGAGTGTCTAGAAATTACTGTCCAACCACCCACAAAGTTCATCTGAGGAGATTTCGAACATGTTAGCAGGAAAACGCAACAGGTTATCAACAGTCGTGCAGGCTTTGATTTTAGCGGCAGGCTTTGGTCTGGCCTCACAATTATGGGCGCAGGCCGAAACCGAAGATTTATTGAACATGTCGTTGGAAGACATTCTGAACGTCAAAGTCACGACCGCCACTAAAACGGCGCGCAATCTCGGCGACGTGCCCGCGGTGGTGGAGATTATTACGCAGCAGCAAATCAAGCAGAGAGGCTATCGCCATTTGGCCGACGTGCTCAACGACATTGCGAACAATCACGAAGACCGCGGCAATTGGGGCATCGGCGAGCCGTTGTATCAAAACACCGGCTTCGGTTTTCGCTTCGATACCGGCCAGAATATTTTATTGCTGTTCAACGGCCAGCGCTTGAACGCCTTTTTTCCGGGCAATCGCTTCGGCGGAGAAGAATATTTGCTGGAGAGCGTGGAGCGGATTGAAATCGTTCGCGGCCCCGGCTCTGCGTTGTACGGCGCCAATGCCTTTACGGCCGTGGTCAACCTCATTTCCAAAAGCGCGCTGGAGAAGAATGAAAAGCCCGAGCTGCGTTTGGGCGCGGCGAAGCTCTTGAGCTCCTCCGGCGAAGTGGCGCACGGTTCTTGGAAAACCGCGGTCGGCGAGCGCGGTTTTATGACCGGCGCTTTTCGCGTGGCCGGCGAAGAAGGCCAACGGCTCACGGTGCCGAACGCCCTCTTCGGCGACGCCGAGCTGCGGGACGGAATCGACTATGCCGTCGATGGCGATTTGTTTTTTGCTCATAAAAATTTTCGCTCTTACTTCAAGGCGACCACGCAAAAAAGAAACACTTTCACCGGTTTCAACGGCGTCAACCCGGAGGGCAATCAGGATCTGAAGTTGTTCACATACGCTTATTCGTTCGGCGCGGATTACACGCATCGCCTGTCCGAAAAGGTCGAAGTCAAAGGCGCCGCGGGCTGGCACCAGGACAACTGGACCGAAGCGGCGTTGATTCCCATTTTCAAAACGGATTCCACCGGCAGCCGCTTGGTGTTGGATCGCAACGGCCTGCCGATTTTGGACACGCTCACGGTGGTGCGCGACAATGAAACGATCAAAACGCCGTTTCTCATCGACGGCCAGGGCGCAATCTCCCGCACTCTTGAAGGCGAAGTTCAGCTCACCTGGAATTACGCCAAGAACAACAACATCATTTTGGGCGCGAACCTCAGCCACGACCGAATCGTGGATGATCCGCGGCCCAGCGAAATCAAGATTGCTGGACCAAGATTATACCGAATTCAATCCGCGCGCCGGCATCGTTTACAAAGCGCCCGGCGCGGGCAATTTCAAACTGCTGTACGGCAAAGCCACGCGCGTGCCCAACGGCTTCGAAGCGCTCTCCGGCGTGACGATTTTGGGCACGCCCGCCAACCGCCCGGAAAGAATTCAAACGCTGCAAGCCGCGTGGCTGCGAAATTGGAATAGAGATTTGCGCACCGAGTTCGGCGGATTTTATTCGGTGATTTCCAACCATCTCGTCACCGACGCCAACATCAGCGAAAGCTTGAAAGCGCGCGGCTACATCGGCCAATACGTGAACCTCGGCAGCGAGGTCAAAGTGAAGAGCCAGGGCTTCGACGGCAAGATGACCTTGCGCCTCAACAAGGTTGACGCCGCGCTCAATTTGACGCAAATCGTGAGCACAGACGACGGCTTCGGCAGCGCGATCGCATACATTCCCAAAACCATGCTGAACGCCAACCTCAACGTTCCGGCGGATTGGCTGAACGTGAACCTCGGCGCGAACTATCGCGGCAATTTCTCCCAGCCGGCCAACGACACGCGCGCGCCGGTGAAAGCCTACGTGCTGGTCAACGTCACCATGCTGGCGCAGCCCAAAACCTCTCCGCTCGAATTTCGTTTGGGTGTGCGCAACCTGTTCGACACGAAGGCGCATGCGCCTTCGTCATCGAAAGATTTCACGCAGCATTTCCCCGGGCGAGGCTTGGAAGTATGGGGCGGCGCGACGTATCAATTCAAATGATGCGAAGTTTTGCCGCAGTCACGTGTGGTAGCGCAGGCCTCCTTGCCTATAGTCCCGCCGCGCGTTTTCGTGTCAAGCTAAGGGTTTTTGCACCATCGGAACTCATCCCCCGCCCCCTTCTCTTGGAAAGAGAAGGAGGAGAACTGGTTCGAGACTTTGAGAGTCGCCTTTTTGGGAGAAGAAAAAGGATTTCCAGCGCCTGAACAGGCTTTTCTCCCCTTCTCTTTTTAAGAGAAGGGGCCAGGGGATGAGTTCTGGTAGCCTCAACGCCTCTTAGCTTGACGCGCATGCGCCGCGCGGCGGGGCTGCGCTACGTTTCTCCACCAATGAAGGATTACGATGCGAATGGTTGCTGATTTGAGTTGCCGGAGATTCTTTATGAAGAAAATACGAGTTTTTTTTCCATGCCTCGCCTTGTTCCTGAGTCTGGCGGCAAGACCGGCCGCGGCTCAATCGCAAAATGCCCAGGCCATGAATTGGTTCAATCTCGGCGTGACTGAAAAGGCTGCGGACAAAAAAATCGCCGCGTATCAAAAAGCGGTCGAGCTGGACCCGCAATTCGTCGAGGCCCTGTACAATCTCGGGCTGGCTTACAAACAACAACAGGATTATCGCAGCGCCGCCCAATACCTGCTCAAAGCATATCAAGCCCGTCCGGCGCAGACCAAAAGCGATACCCGGTTTCAAATTTTGTACGAGCTTGCCGCCTCTTATAAAAAGCTAGGCCGCAGTGAGGATTACGTGGAGGCCATCCGGGCCGCCAAAGATCTGCGCGCCGACGCGGCGATGAAATCCCGGCTGCAATTGGAGCTGGGCCGTTTTCTTTACGAGCAGGGCCGGCTCGACGAGGCATGGTCGGAATTGCAAGCCGGACGGGAATCGAACGTGGCAAATTCGGGAGAGTTTGCCGAGGTGATCCGGAAGGTCGAGCTCGAACGTGAAGCGCAATCGCTTTATCGTTCGGCGCAGCAGGCGATGGCCGGCGGCGAGCTGAAGCAAGCGCGAGCCTTGTTGGAGCAAATTCAGGCGAAGCAGCCCGGCTATAAAGACACGGCCGACAAGCTGGCCGAGCTGAATGGAAAGCTGGAGGGCGAAAGCAAAAAGCAAAGCTTCGCGCTGTTGTATGAACAGGCGCAAAAATACGAGGCGGCAGGCAATTTGGAAATGGCGGTCGTCACTTATGAAAGCCTGGTGCAACAAGCCGGCGTTTATAAAGACGCGCGCTCAAAATTTCAAGCCGCGCGCCAACAGCTCGAACAGAAACAACTCGAGGCGAAGCTGGAAGCGGAATATGCCAACGGTATGACCGCGCTGCGCACCAACGATTGGACGCGCGCGATCTTGGCGTTTGAAAAAACTTTGGAGTGGGATCGCAACTATCGCGACGCCCGCAAGCGCCTGGCCGAAGCGCAAAACGGCCTCAATCGCGAAAGCACGGAAACGATCGTCGCGCGCTACTATGCCGAAGGCGTGCGCGCGCGCAGCCGCGACGATCTCGGCGGCGCGTTGGCCGCGTTCGAAAAAGTGCGCCGCCTTAATCCCAATCATCGCAACGTTGCCGGCCTGCTCACGGAAATCGAACAAGAAATGGCGCAACAGCGCGAGCCCGAAACGGCGGCAACCGCGTTAGTGAATGTGGATTCGCTTTATCAAGAAGCGCAGGCGCGCACCGCGGCAGGCGACCGGGTGCAAGCAGTGGTCGCGTTTGAAAAAATCCAATTGCTGCAGCCCAATTATCGTGACGTGGTTGACCGGTTGGCGGTGGCGCGCGCGAACCTCGCGCGCAAAGAGCCTGCGCCCGCAGCAACACCCGCCGCACCGCAAGACGATGAAGATTCCGGTTGGCCCTTCGCCGAAGCGGCAGCGGCAATCGCTGTATTGCTGGTGTTGGGCGGAGTCGCCACTTCACCCGCGGTGCGCGCCCGCTATCACGTCATGCGTGGCGATTATCCCGCCGCCATTCGTGTTTACGAAAAGGTGTTGTCGCGCCGCCCGAATCGCGTGAAGTTCTATCCGGCTTTGGCCAATCTCTATTTGCTTTTGGATCGCCGCGACGAAAAGGCTTTGAAAGTTTTCAAAACCGTGCTCCAGCTCAACCTGGACACCCGCCAGCGCGATCACATCAATGCCATCGTGGCGCAAAACTATTTGCTCGAAGGCCGCACCGATTCGGATGCCATCGAAATTCTCGAAGGCGCGCTCAAATCTGAGCGCAAACGGCTGGGGCAGATCTGAGCGCGCATGAAGGAGTTTTTGCGGCAATGCCTCAGATTGGTGCAGAAACGTAGCGCAGTCATCCTGACTGCAAGCATGATGCCTGCGCTACCACCGGTTCTGAGGCATTACTTTTTGCAACGCCAGCGAATCTCGCCCAAAAAGTGTTGTCGATTTCTGAGCCTCCTGTTCGTCTATAAATTGGATCGCGCAAATGCGAAATTCTACTACTCGCGATGCGCCCCTTGTATCACTCACAAAAATTTACAAAATTCCTAATCGCGCAGTGACGGGGAGAGTAGCGCTGGCATTCTGCTTGCAGTCGGGACGACTGCGCTACATTTCCCCGTGACTCGAGGTATTACTAAAATCCCTTTTGACAGGAGGAACGTCATGGCACAGTACATGTTGTTGCTGCGAGGCGGAGAATTCAAACAATACTCTCCGGAAGAAATGCAGAAGATTGTCGAGCGCTACTTCGCTTGGGGAAACAAATTGCGCGCCGAAGGCCGGCATCGCGGCGGGGATGAATTAAAAGACGGCGGCCGGATATTGAGTGTGAAGAATGGCAAAGTTGTTGACGGGCCGTTCACGGAGACCAAAGAAGTCGTAGGCGGATATTATCTGTTCGAAGCGAAAGACTACGATGAGGCGGCGGCCATTTCCAAAGAATGCCCGCATTTGACTTACGGCGGATCGATAGAAATCCGCGAGATCAACCCACATTGACAGGATGCTGCGAAAGCCCCAAATCGCTTGAGCTTAGGTGAAAGAGGGCAAACGCACGGCGCAAGAATTCGTTTTCGAGTTAGTCAAGTGAATGAGTTTGAAAAAAAATAATTCACGGCAAACCGGTGAAGTCAATCAGCTCGTCGATCATTTGTTCCGGCATCAAGCCGGACGAATCGTGGCCACGCTGACTAAAATTTTGTGCGTCGCTCATCTCGACTTGGCGGAAGATGTGGTGCAAGAGACTTTGCTGAAGGCATTGCGGCATTGGCCCTTTCACGGCGTGCCGCAAAATCCCACCGGCTGGATTTTGCAAACCGCGAAAAATTCAGCCATCGATGTTTTGCGGCGCGAGGCTATTTTTCGTGGCAAAGAGGAGCAGATTCGCTCTCAGCTCGAGCAGGATTTGAGTTTTGCAGATGAAAACGAAGCGAATGATTCCGTATTCAAAAGCGATCAATTGCGCATGATGTTTGCGTGCTGCCATCCTAGCCTGGCGCGCGAGGCGCAAGTCGCGCTCACGCTGAAAACGTTGTCCGGCTTCAGTGTGCCGGAAATCGCGCGCGCATTTTTGGCCGAAGAAACCACGATCGCGCAGCGCTTGGTGCGCGCAAAAAGAAAATTGCGCGAAGAAATGGCGGCGCTGCAAGCTCCCGAAGACAGAGAATTGCGGGAGAGATTGGAGGCCGTGCTGGAAGTGCTTTATCTGCTTTTTAACGAGGGCTACAATGCGCATGCCGGCGAGGATTTGATCCGGCAGGATTTGTGTTTTGAAGCGTTACGTTTGACTGAATTGCTGGCGGCACCTCCGCCGGGCAATCGCCCCAAAGTGCATGCCTTGCTCGCGCTCATGTGGTTTCAAGCTTCGCGCCTGATGGGGCGAGTGGACGAAGAAGACAATTTGCTTTTGCTCGGCGAGCAAGATCGCGCGAAATGGGATCAGAGCATGATTCAGCGCGGGTTTTATCATCTCGAACACGCCGGCCACGGCGAAGAGTTGACCGGATATCATCTCGAAGCTGCGATTGCCTCCTGCCACGCTTTGGCGCCCAGCTATGCAGAAACCAATTGGCCTCTGATTCTTTCGTATTACGACCAGCTCGTGGCAATGAATCATTCGCCGGTTGTGGCTTTGAATCGCGCCGTTGCGCTGGCGATGGTGGAAGGGCCGGAGCTGGGGATGCGCGCGCTGGAAAAAATCAGCCATCTACCGCCGATGAAATCTTATTATCTTTTTCCAGCAACACTCGCGGAGTTTTTTGTTCAGATGAAAGATTTCGAAAAGGCCGCAAACTATTATCAGCAAGCTTTGGAATTGGTGGGCACCGAGCCGGAGCGGAAATTTTTGGTGAAAAAGATGAAAGTGTGTGAAGAAATGCTTGCATCATCGACATATCCGTGCTAAACTCGCCTATAGGAAAGAAATAGGCGAGATAAGTTATGATCCTTCCCTTTCATTTTTCAAATGCTTTTATTGCTCATCTGTTTTTTTTCATGGGAGCAGCCCTTCAGGTGGAGGAGCTGAAGAAGCTTGCGCGCAAGATCAAGGTATCAGATGCCAGCGCTTTTAAAACGATTTTTGAGCTCTACCATGAAGGGATTTTCAATTTTGCCCATTACAAATTGGGCAACGTGGAGGCGGCGGAAGACATTGTGCAAGAGGTCTTCATCAAATTATGGGAAAATCGGCATCAGATCAAAGAAGGCCGCTCGTTAAAATCGTACCTGTACACGATTGCTAATAATTTGGCGTTAAATTATATTCGCCATAATAAAGTGGTCATAAAATTTCAACAGACGTTGAACGAAGAATCTTCCTCGCAAGAATCTCCTCATTCCTCTCTCGAGAAAAAAGAACTCCACGAAAAACTGCTTGCCGGCATTGCTGCGCTGCCGGAGAAAGCGCGCCTCGTCTTCATGATGAGCCGCATGGAGCAGTTGTCATATCGGGAAATTGCCGAAAGACTCGATATCAGCATCAAGACGGTTGAGAGCCACATCGGTAATGCTTTGAAAGCCCTCCGCAAGTCACTGCACACCGAATTTATCCTTTGTAACAATCCAGCAAATCCCGAGGCGACGGAGCTCAAACTGACAAGCAAAAAGCTCGCTTACAGAAAAAGGCAAAATAATTTGGGGCAAAATAATCCCTGAACTGCTTATTTTGCCCGCAATCATTTTGCCTTTTCTTGCTTTCTTGTTCGAACCATCCTGCGAAAACTCGTACGACATTTTCTCCGTAACAAAACTCACCATTGTTGCAAAACTCGTTTTTCTCCTTCAAAAATCCTCAAAAAGAGATCAGGGTATTTCTCGCCACAGGTGTATTAGTATCAGAATCAAAACACAACTTAACCAAAAGGAGAACCACACGATGAAAAGCAACAAAGGATTTGTGCTCACAGTTGCTGCCATGTTGACGGCTCTTTCGGCAGTGGCTAATTTAATCGCGCAAGAGCCAGAGTTTACCGATGACTTTATGTTCGAGACCTGCGAGGGGTTTTCGTCCAAAGGCAGCAATCCCTTTTTCATCCTGGAGCCGGGTTATCGGCTGATTTATGCCGGAGAAGAAAATAGAGTCGAGGTGGGTTTGACCGTCACCGTGCTCGACCAGACGCGGCGGGTAGATGGCGTGCGAACGCGCGTGATCAAGGAAGTCCATACCGAGGATGGCGAGATCATTGAGATATCTAGGAACTACTTTGCCATCTGTAATCGCAGCAACAGTGTCGTCTATTTTGGGGAAGAGGTCGATAACTATGAAGATGGCGTCATCATCAATCATGATGGGTCCTGGCTTGCCGGCGTTGACGGTAGAGCCGGGATCATCATGCCGGGAATTAATTTATTGGGGGCGAGATATTTTCAGGAAATAGCCCCTGACGTTGCCCTGGACCGGGCTGAAACCGTGAGTCTCAATGAGGTCGTCCAGACTCCCGCCGGAACGTTTGAAAAGTGCTTGAAAACGAAAGAGACGACGCCTCTGGAGCCAGACCAAGTGGGATTCAAATTTTATGCGCCGGGCATTGGGCTCGTCCAAGATGGGGCGGTGAAACTTGTCGAGATATCCGAGGGTGACGATGATGATGACGATGATGGCGTAGCGAGAGCAAAGAACGCAGACGGCGCGAGCGCGTTCTCGAAAGCGGGCACATTGCCTGCCGAATTCAGTCTGAGCGAAAGCTATCCCAATCCGTTCAACCCCTCGGCAATCATCGAATACGCTCTGCCGCAAGCTTCGCAGGTGGTGTTGAAAGTGTATGATGTTCTCGGGAATGAGATACGGACGCTGGTCAATGACAAACAATCGGCCGGCTACCATCGGGTGCAAATCGACGGCAAGAATTTGCCGGGCGGCGTGTATTTGTATCGCATTCAGGCCGCCAATTTTTCGCAGGCCAGGAAGTTCACGTTAGTAAAGTAAAGCCAGTTTTCAGTAAGCAGTATTCAGTATTCAAATTTTGCTGGATGCTGCTTACTGAAACGCTTTCGAATCACCACATCTGCCGGTTGAGCTGGCGAATTACGGAGGAGACTTATCATGAAATCAGTCATCTTGTTTCTGATCATCTATTCAATCAGCAACAATATTTCAACGGTCGAGGAAAACAATAAAAACATTGCCAAAGAGAATCAATCTGCAATTGCCTCAGCGGATACCGCCGAGAGAAAATCTTCCGGTGCCATTGAAGGGGTGGTTTTAGACAAGGCGACAAAAAAGCCATTAGCCGGCGTCAATATTATTGTGGAAGGCACTAGACGAGGGACAACGACAAATCAAGACGGAGCGTTTACGATTTCAAAAATAGCCGGCGGGAAATGCACGTTGGTATTTGCGCATATCGGTTATGCCGGAAAAAAGCACGACAATATTATGATCTTGCCCGGCAAAACCGTCGATCTTCAAATCATTGAAATGGAGGAGCAACCCATCTCTTTAAAAGAAATCGTGGTGACTCCCGGCAGTTATTCCATTATGGGCAGCGAACCCTCGCTGCGACAAACGATGACCAGCGAGGATATTAAAATGATGGGCTGGGCGGAAGACATCACGAGAGCGGTACGCAGAATTCCCGGCATATCGGCAAACGATTTCTCCGCAAAATTCAGCATTCGCGGCGGCGACGTCGATGAAGTTTTGGTTTTGCTCGACGGCATGCAAATCTATAAACCGTTTCATCAAAAAGATTTTGGCGGCGGGCTTTTCAGCAGTGTGGATATTGAAACGATTGACGGCGTCGATCTTTTGACCGGCGGCTTTGCCGCAAATTACGGCGACCGTCTGAGCGGCGTCCTCAATATGAGAACCAAAACACCCAAAGAGGGACAGCGTCAAACCTCGGTCGGTTTTAGTTTGATGAATCTGCGCGCATTTACCTCGGGAACTTTTAACGGCAATAAAGGCGCCTGGCTATTTTCGGCCCGCAGAGGATATCTCGACCTCGTCAACCGATTGATGAAAAATGAGTTCAAGCTGCAGCCCAGGTATTATGACCTGATGGGCAAAGCCGAATATCAGCTCAACCGAAAACATTCATTATCCGTGCATGGATTTTTTTCCAATGACAAATATAAATTGGATGAGAAGGTTTTGGAAAAAGGCCGCACAACCTTTAACATCGATTTTGTTGACACGAAATATGGAAATAATTATGGCTGGCTGACGCTGAACTCGTTGCTCTCGCCGCGACTGCACGCGCAGACCATATTTTACGGCGGCGCGGTAACCCAAAAAAGATATTGGAATGTGTTTGACCATGATCCGAATGCGCATCTGAACTCGGCAACGATAAATGACGATAGAAAACTCGGCCTGGTCGGGATCAAACAGGATTGGGATTACGAACCGGCAAAGAATGTTTTATTGAAATTTGGCCTGGAGGCAAAAAGGTTGAACGTAAAATTAAATTACTCCAATCAGATCGAGAATGAATTCATTGCCGCCAATGACAGCCTGATCGAGCAACGCGAAGGATATAAAGCGGACCAAACCCAAACCGGCAGTCAGGCTGGAATTTATTGGTCGAGCCGTTTTCAACTTCTCTCTCCGTTGGCGCTGGAGGCCGGCGTTCGATATGATTAT
>Ga0247727_10001940_pt1 | contig 47905 bp, 38 predicted proteins | sample WisWelCaveWW1625_FD_202498 | JGI IMG/M metagenome (GOLD analysis project Ga0247727, IMG submission 202498) | Biofilm microbial communities from Wishing Well Cave, Virginia, United States - WW16-25 | ecosystem: Environmental > Aquatic > Deep subsurface > Groundwater > Cave microbial mat | place...
TGTTCATGGTGCCGGCCCGCGTGGTGCTCGGGCTCTACCTGCTGGCAGACAACCTGCTTCCTTTTCTCATTGCGCGCGGCACGGGGGGCGGGGTGGCGCACGGCGCCCACATCGGCGGCTTTCTGGCCGGATTGGCCGTCGCATGGGTGATGGACCGACGACAGGTCACCGGACGCCCGCCCGAGTACCGGGCGGTGTCCGCTGCCGCCGAGAGCGAGGAGACGCCCGCACACTCTCTTGCCCAAGCGATCGCCCGCGGCGACTTCGCCACGGCGGCACAGGCGTATTTCGCCCTCTCCCCCGATCAGTCGCGGCGCGTGCTGCAGCCGGAGGATTCGCTTGCACTGGCCGACTGGCTGCAGCAGAACGGCCACCCCCGCGCCGCGCTCACCGTCTACCGACGCCATCTGCGCGACTATCCGGAGGGACCGGGCGCCGCCGAGGCGCACGTGGGGGCAGGCTCGGTGCAATTGAATTCCCCCAGCCTTGCGACCTCGGCGCACCACCACTTCCTCGACGCGCTCGAGCTCGACCCCGCGTCCGAAACGGCTGCCCGCGCGCGCGCCGGCCTCGATGCCATCGCCGCCCGACAAAAGTTTCCGATCGGGCGTCCGCGCCGGTGATCCGCCCTTGATATCCTCGGCCGAGCGAGGGATACGTACACCCTCGCAGGGATGACCCTTCCTCGTGCTGCTTTACCCCGAACCCAGGGCAGCCACACGCGCCATGCAACATGCACAGGACCAATCCAACCCGTCGCTCTCATCCGTATCCTGTATTGAAGGGCTCGAGTGAATGAGGTCAGAGGGGTCAACGCCTGGTCTATGCCTTCCCCCTTGCGGGACTAGCCGGCGATATGGCCTCGGAGTGGTAAGGTAAAGGTGAAGGTGCTCCCCTTGCCCTCGCCTTCGGATTGTGCCCGGATCTGCCCCCCGTGCAGCTCAACGAGCCGTTTGGTGAGCGCCAGGCCGAGGCCGGTGCCCTGGTACCTCCGGGCGAGCGAGGCATCAAGCTGGGTGAAGGGTTGAAAAAGCTTCGGAATGTCTTCGGGCTTGATCCCGATCCCCGTATCCTGCACCGAGATTTCCACAAAATCTCCGTGCCGTTCATGGTTCATGGTGGATGGTTCAGGCTGGGCCGGTCTCTTTCCATGAACCGTGAACCCTGAACCATGAACCACACAGGCGGAGAGGCGGACACCTCCGCCCGGATCGGTGAACTTCACCGCGTTCGAGAGGAGGTTGTAGAGGATTTGCTTGAACCGGAGGGGATCGGCAACGAGCGTGGCCAGCCCCTCCTCGATCTCTAGCTCTATCCGCACCCCCTTGCGGACTGCCTGAGACCGCACCTCGCGGATCGCGGCCTCCAGGGCCGTCCCTATGGCGAAGACCTCGGGTTGTACCTCAATCTTTCCCGCCTCGACTTTAGAGATGTCGAGGACGTCGTTGATGAGGGCAAGGAGGTGTCGCCCGCTCGACAGCACGTTGCCGACGTACCGCTGCTGCCTGTCGTTCAGGGAACCGAAGTGTTGGTCCTCGAGGAGCTCGGAAAAGCCGATGATGGCGTTCAGGGGGGTCCGGAGTTCGTGGCTCATATTGGCCAAGAAGACTGACTTGTGGCGGGAGGCCTGTTCGGCGACGCGGAGGGCTTCCTCAAGCCGCGCGTTGGCGGCTTCCAGATCGCGGGTGCGCTCCTCCACCTTGGCCTCCAGATCCAGGGCGGCCGTGCGCACCTCCTGATAGAGGCGGGCGTGCTCAATGGCAGTGCCTATCTGGTTCCCGATGGCGGTGAGGAGATCGATCTCCGCGGGCGTGAACCACCGTTGGCCGTGGCTCAGGATGCTCATGACGCCGACGACCTTTTCGCGGGAGCGGATCGGGATGCTGGCCACTGAGCCCACCCCCTCTTTCTGGGCGATATCGTTCAGATGCGGATACTGCTGCAGGTCCTCGACGAGGAAGGCCTCCCCTCTCTGGAAGACCTTCCACGCGACCCCCTCTCCCGGCCGAAAGTGCCGCATCCGATTGACATACCCGGCGCTCATTCCCCGGTGGGCGGCCATGGTCAAGACCCCCTCCCGTTCATCCCACAGGCGGATATTGCCCGCCTCGAGGCCGACCGCCTTCAGCGTCGCATCCAGGACGGCATCGAGGATCTCCTGAAGGTCCAGCGACTGGTTCACGGTCTGGGCCACGCGATTCAAAGCCGTCAGGCTCCGATTGGTCAATTCCATCCGCTGGAAGAGGTGGGCGCTCTCGATCGCGATGGCGACGTGGCGGGCATACACGGTGGCGATCTCCACCTGTTCGTGGCCTGGGCGAGCGGGCTGACTCCCAAACGCCATGAACGTCCCCAGCACTCTTCCCTCGCGGCTCCGCATGGGGACCGACCAGATCGACCGCAGCCCAAAGGCCTCGAGGCGGTAGAGATGGGGGATGGTCAGAGGATCGGTGTGGGTATCCTCGATGATCACGAGGTCGTTCGGATGCTCCGTGGTCCCAAAGCAGGCCGCGGCGGGCCCGAGGGGGAGGCTGGGGATGGCCTCGACGCATTCAGCCTGAAGGCCGACGGCCGCTGTGCGGACCAGCCCCTGCCGTTCCCCGTCCACCAGCACAATCGCGCACCGATGCGTCCCGCAGGCCTCCCCCATGATCTCCGCGAGCCGGTCCGGGTTCTGCACGAGATCTGGTTGGGAGGTGATCTGCGCGGCAGAGGCGTTGAGCCGCCTGATCTGAAGAGCGCCGGCCTGGGCCTGCCGGGCCCCCTCCTGGGCCTCAGCGTAGAGGCGGGCATTCCCGATGGCAATGGCCGCCTGGCGGGCGAGGGCGCCGACGAAGGCCTCATCCTCCGCGCTGAACCATCTATCCCCCTGCTTCTCGGCGAGATAGAGCTCTCCCAGCAGTTGCCCATGTGCCGAAACGGGAATCCCCAGGAAGCTCTTCATGGGAGGATGGCGCGGGGAAAAGCTCGGAGAGCGCGGATATCGGATGAGATCGCCCGTCCGCAGAATCCTCTGCTCGCGGAGGCTGATCCCCAGGGTCCCCTTCCACGCGGCCAGGTGGCTGATCGCAGCCTGGGTGGGCGGATCGATCCCGGCCGTGTAGAACTCGGCGATCTGGCCCCCACCGTCCAGGATAACCAGGGCCCCGTATCGGCAGCCGGCCAGCTCCACGGCCCGCTCTATAATCCGTTGGAGCACCGCCTGGCAGGAGAGGTCCCCTGCAAGGTCAAACCCGGACTCTGCGAGCGCTCGAAGGCTTGCCAGATGTCGGTTCATGGCCGACTCCCGCTGGACCGCGACTTGTCCCGCGAAGAGAGAAGGGGAGAAGGGTGGACCTGTATCGGGTCGCACACCTAGTTTTTGCAAGTTAAGTGCCAGGGTGGCTCTTCGCACCCGTGACGCTTGACACCCCGGGTGGAGTAGAAGATACTCCAAAGGCGAGATGGCGGCTGAAGGGAGGGAGGAAGCGGGCCATGGCCTACATCTTCGGGAAAGGACTGATGATTCGAGGGGAGGTCGCGGGCGAGGGGGATGTCCAGGTGCAGGGCGAGTTGGAGGGAAAGATTACCTTGAGCGGGACCGTCGTCATCGCGGAAGGCGCACGCGTCCAGGCCGACGTCTCTGCCACTGAGATCATCGTGGCCGGATTCGTTCGGGGAAATCTGTCGGCGTCAGGCAGAGTGGAGCTGTCGCCGACTGGCCATCTCGTGGGGGATATCTCGACCAAGGCCCTGATTGTCCGGGAGGGCGCGGCGGTGAACGGGAGCATCAACGTGGAGCCCGCGACGAGGCCGGTCGGGGTCTTCGCCGAAATGACCCCTCTCATGCACCAAGGGGAGGCTCCGCATCGACGCTCTGGCCGGTAAAGTAAACGCACTAAGTGCGTTTACTTTGGAGCAATGGAAAAATGGAGCAATGAATTTGGAATTACAATACTCTATTGCGGTCTAATGTTCTACTGCTCCATTGTCATAAGATTAAATGCGTTCGTACTAGACGGCTATTGCACTCCCTTGTCCTCGTCGATCCAGTCTCTGATGATCGCCAGCGTGGTGCTGGTGGAATGGTTCGGACCGGCCATATTGATGTGATGTCGGCGCTCCTGGATGAAGGTATAGAAGCGACTCTCGCCGGATCGGCCTGGCACGACATACCGACTCACGTCACGGTACGTCCCCAGAGGAACGCCGGCAGCCGATCCATTGGACGCGTGACAGGTGGCACAGTACGCGCCGACGAGAGGCTGGATGTCCCTCCCATAGGTCCGGGCCTGCCCCGTGGTGAAGGACCAGCGGGCTCGGAGCAGCTCGTACGGTTCCTTCTCGCGGGACCCGTCCACAGGCGTCAGGGAGATGGTGTAGTCGGTGTCAGGCCGCAGCGCGCCCTTTGGCGTGAAGACGAGGTGATCAGGTCGCGGCCATGCGAAGCCCCCAGGCGTGGAGGGGGAGATCGTGAAGGCCCACTCGGTCACATCCCGGTCTACCGGCCGGTTGAAGAAGATCTGGATCCTGGGGCGGCGGGAGACCTCACTCTGGCCCGGCGTGGGGGAGTTGAAGAGGACGGTCCACTGCCTGAGTGGAACTGGCGGGCGTGGCGGTGGTTCTTCGGCCCTGGGGGGAGACAGGGCGGCGACCTTCTGCTGAGGGGCAGGGGCAGCTGTCGCTGGCGGGAATGAAACCTCGGTATGTTGAGGCCCGACGCGGCTCCACCATACGGTCGCCACGATCACGACCACCACCAGGTACAGCAGCTTCTCCCACCAAGGCAATATTGCGGAGCGGGTCGGCTTCTTCGACCGGCCCTTAGAAGACTTCCCTCCACCAGACGGTGGCACCTCTCAGCCTCCCTCCTCCGGCGGTGTTGGCCACATCGATCCCCTGGCAGCTAAAACGAACCTTCACATTCCCATCGGCATCGGCCTGGTTGGTCGCGACATTCAGATTCTCGGCCAGCAGGACCGAGCCGTAGATCGACTTGTCGCCACCCCCCCGCATGTCGATCTCGACGTTATTGCCGATGACGATAACAATCCCGACCCATTGCGAGCTGCCGGCCATTCTGAGGCTGCCGTTCTTCACAATGAGGATCCCCGCTCCCTTTGTCGCGCTCAAGGTCAGCGCTGGGTCGCTGCCGCTATACCCGGTCGCATCGACGACGACGATCTTGGGGCTGGCCTGGGTCCCCAGCGTTCCGCCGCTGATCTGGGTGCCCGGGCTGTAGGTGATATCGGCCATGGGGACCAGGTAATTCGTGAGCGTGGCGAGCTCGGACTGCGTAATGGTCGTGTCCACCCCGATGCTGGGGATCGTGTCGGGCGGCGCCCACGGGGGATTCGGGTTCGCCCCCATGACGTTGTCCTGTTGCGGGCTGGTGAGATCGTTCTTCACGCCAAGCTGCGTCGCGGCGTCGGGCACCGCGATCCCGAACTTCGGGACCGGGATACCACCGCAGGAACCGTTATTCAAGGATTCCGGCACCGTCCCGTCGTCCGAGGGAGGGATCCAGTTGTTCCCGTCGATGTCAAAGGCGTTTCCGGCAAAGGAGACGTTCGTGCTCGCGCCGATGGACGTCAACCCCCCGGGCGGTACCGGGAGGAGGAGGCGCGTGAGGCCGATGTCCACCTCCTTGGCGGCGTTCCGGAATGTCCCTGTGGCCCTGACGACCACGACGTCGTTGGTATCGTTTGCCGGCCCGCCCAGGTCGGCTGCATCGTTCTCGACGCGGAAGGTGCACCCCCCATCTGCGGCCGGGACCATGCCCGGACAGGGAAAGGGTTGCGGCGCACCCAACTGGTTGTCCCAGTCACCGCTATCCCTCAGGACCCGGGTGGCCTCGGCAATCCCCGCCTCGGCCAAATAGAAGGCCTGCGAGTGGTTGGTCTCATTAAAGACGATGGAGACATCGGTCCCGGAAATGGTGATAAAGCTGACGCCCATGATGGTGAGGATGCTGGCAAAGAGGAGGGCGATGACCAAGACCGATCCTTGCTCACCCCGGGACACCCCCATCTGCTTCCCGCTCAAGAGATTCATGATCCTCCTCATCTCCTGCTTACAGGTTCCGCAGGACCATGTCCGAGACGACCATGTAGGCCACATCAGGGCCCGCATTCGGCTCCCGCACATTCACCTGGATGCGTACCCGGCCTGGGGTCAGGGCGGGGAGATACGTGAAGGTCAACCCTTCGATGTTGCCTGCGATGGTCTCGTAGGCTGACCACGCGCCCCAGGTCGAAGTCGCGTCGTCCCAATCCCGTTCCCGTCGGGCGAGCTCACAGATCTGGTTGACACAGTTTCGAAGCTCGTACTCGACCTCCTCCGTCCTGTTGGGCCCATCCACATCGGCGATCCCATCCACATCGGCCCTGAAGCCAATCCTCGACGCCTGTTGCGTAGGCAGCACGCAGGCGGCCGCCTTCGGGGAAGGACACGCGGGATTGGCGAGACCGGGGGATTCGTAGCCTGCCATCCTGATCTCCCGGGTCATCGACTGCAGAGCCACCCGGGCATTTTGCTGGATCTCGGCCCGGTCCACACCCGTGTTAAAGGTTCTATTTCCCGCCATGAACAGGGTGTACAGCGGAATGAAGATGATAACGACCAGGACGGAGGCCATCAGGACCTCTGCGACGGTAAAGCCCTGCTCACCCCTCCATTGTGTCGACACCTGTTCCCTCACCGCGCCACTCCGCCTACGGAACCATCATACTCGTCAACGTCAACTGCCTCGTCCCCTGATTGGCGTCCGGCCAGGCGACCGTCACCCTGACCGTGGCCACCTGGCTCGGCGCGCCGGCAATCGCCACCGTCCACGAGCGGTTGTAAATGCCCTCCACGATTTCTGGACTGCCGACCGTGCTCGGGGGAAAGGCTCCGTCCCGCAACTGCTCCATCTTCTGCTTGGCGAGCTCCACCGCCTTTGTCCGCCTCCCCGCGGCCCCGACATTGGAGTAGCCGGTCGAAAAGAGACCGGCAATGGCCAGGAGAACCACACCAAGAATGGCGGCGGCGATCAGGACCTCGACAAGTGAGAATCCGCCGGCGCTTTTCATGGAATTGCCACACCGGCGGCGACAGCGACACTGCACTGAATGAAAACCCTCCATTCGACCGAAGAAAAGCCGACAGCAACGCCTATCTGTATGGCTCACTTGCAGTAAGCGTACCAGGAAAGGCTTTCCGAATGTAACTAGGCGATTTCACAAGATAATCATAGTCTTTGGATCCTGGCAGAGCCTCGCCCTTCGCCGTAGGTTAGGTCGGTCACTTTGTCACAGCCTTTGCGTGCCTTCCTGGGCGTATCGGAATAGCACAGGACTCAAAAGGGCAGAGGGCGAACGGTGGTGGAGGTGAAGCTGCCGATTTCCCGGCAGCCGCCCAGAATCCGTCAGCGCGGTGGCATCTCCTGCTGGGTGAAGCCCTTCAATTTTTGCAGCTTCCAGCCTGCCAACTCTGGCACAGGAATTGCGAAGAAACCCTACCGAGGGGAAGAACGATGACAGAAAACCGAAACTTGATTGAATGCCCGACCTGCCGGGGTGGGAGAGACCCGCGCTACGCCCTCCAGCCCTGTCCGCGCTGTTGGGGCTCCAAGAAGCTGCGCCGGCTACCCTCCCCCATCCGGACAGCGATGGTCACTTTGGTCCGGGGACTCACTACGCGAGTCATGAAGCTGATTCCTGGGGCCAAACAACGGCGCCCCTGACAGCCGCTCCCCATCACGGCCTTGGCCTGACCTCTTTCACGACCGCCTCGCCGGGACCCCTCTTCCCGCTGAAGGCAACCGCGATGAAGAGCTCCAAGCTCAATCGGTCCTGAAGATCGAGGCTGGTGAACTTCAGCCGATGCAGGTATGAGGTGGCCTGCTCCTGGGAAGCGTCCCGAGACCAGACGACCTCGGCCTCGGCGCGGATGGACCTCTCGCCGAGGAAGATGAGCAGATCGAGCAGGGTTCCCACCGGGAACCGCTCTGCCAGTGTCACCATCAGCCCTCTCTCGTTGAGGTCGTGCATGCTCCCGGCACGGGCCGGTCCGAGCTGTCGGTAGATGATCGGCCCAGTGCAGGTGTGCCGGGGATGTTTCCTCTTCTCCATCTCGCGTCCCCGCGGAGCAGCGTCGTTTTCGATCCCCATTTCCTCTCCGGACACGAAAGCGGCAAAGCAGAGCTCGTGCCAGGTACCCCCATCAAATGTAACTACGTGATCCTGCGATCGAAGGGCACTCGCCGTGGACAAAGAGCGGGATAGCAGAGGACGACGAAGAAACGGGTCAATCTGGCATGGACCCAGCCATACCGGACACTTTGTCGCGCAGGATGAAAGCAGCAGCACGTTTGGCCCCTCCCTCTAGGCCTCCCGCGGCGACCCTGATCGGCGGCTTTCGGCCCGGGTCCCTCCGTGTTCACGGCCCATGCAAAGGAAGCTTGGCACGGCTCGGGGAAAGGCCTCCGCGGTCACCCTTCCCCCTCGCCGGAGGGGAGGAGCGGATCGCCGCACGCTGGGGGCCCCGCCGCTCCCGGCAATGTCGCTCGGGGCCTGCACGTGCTCCGTAAAGTAAAAAGTCGCAGAGTAGGACCCCAGGCGAGGGAGGGATGGCTCCGCGAGGAGGGCGGACCCTCGTTTGCGTCGGGCCGGAGTCCCCTGGATAGGCCAACGGGTGGCGGAGGCCGGGCGCCCATCCGCCCGGAGGAGAATTTCGCCACCGCTCTTTATTTCTTGATGGGATGGTGCGTGAAGTCTCCGAGGACGGATGGGGTGGCCGACGACAGGACCCGTTGGCCGCCTGATCCCCTACTCCACGACGAGCGCCCCGGCCATATCCACGCCCTTCCGACCGCCGTGATAATCGCAGTAGTAGGGAATCGTCCCGGCCTCCGTGACGGTGAATGCAAAGATCCCACCGGCGGACAGATCACCGGAGTTAAACTTTTTATCATCGGCAGTCACGGTGTGGGTCTCGCCCTCTTGGTTGATCCAGACCACCGCCGTCCCCTTCCGGACCGTCACCTGCTTCCGTGTGAACACGAAGTCATCCATTACGATAATGATCATCGGCGGCGCATCCGCCATCAGTTTGGGGATCCCCTCGCGCTCTACGCGCCCGGCAAGCGTGACGACGTTCTCGATCTTCCCCCCCACCGCACCCGGGTCAGCCGCGGCGATCACGGCGAGGGCGTCAGTGCGAATTGTCTTGAGCCAGCCCCCCACCGTCTCCGCCAGCGAGGCAACCGGCGCCTCCGGAGCCGCCTTCGTGAACGCCCGCAGATAGTTCAGCAGGCCGATGCCATCTCCGGGATCCTCTACCGATCCACTCTTGTCGAGGTCGCCATACGGGGTCCCCGTCTTGCCTTCGATGAGGTTGACAAGCCGTTCCGCGGCACGCCTGGCTGCCTGCACATCTCGGCGCTCGGCCGCCGTGCGCAGCTCTCCGGCCTGGCTCACGAGATCGCCGCCGGCCTGACGGAATCGCTCGAGGGACGCGGTAAAGGTCGTCACCGGTTTCGGGAGCAGGTACCGGTAATAATACATGCCGATCCCCAGCACGAAGATCACCGTCCAGAGCCACAGCGTCCAACGCATCATGAGCCTGAAATCGCGCACCCGGAAGCGCGGAGGAATGAGCCCTGTGCGCATGCGCAGGATCACATAGATCCCGGCCACCTGCGCCACGACCCCGAGCAGCCCATGAATCAGCATCAGCCTCGCCACGATCCCTCCGGTCGTGCCGCCCAGGATCACGTACTGGTAAAAACTGGGCACCATCACGAAGAGGATAAAGAAGAGATTCGCCATCACCATCGTCGTCTGCATCGCGGCGTGCCGGGTGATCTGTCCGCTGCGGGCGAAATAAAAGCCGATCCAGAGACCGACGAGCAACACAATCTGGGCCGCCAGATTCACGTCGGCAGCCAACCGCGTGCCGAGAATGGCCTGCATGATCACCTCCAGAAAGTGCGGGTCGGATTTCTAGCCAAAGACCCAAACGCAAGCAGACGGGAATGGCCCGGGGAGTCAAAGTATGAAGAGCACGCACGTTCGGCCCCTCGCTCCTGGCCTCTCGCGGCGACCTCCCTGGCCAACGGGTCCTGTCGTCGGCCACCCCAGCCGTCCTCGGAGACTTCACGCACCATTTATTTCATCAGGCAGGAAACAGCGGTGGCGAAATTCTCCTCCGGGCGGCTGGGTACCCGGCCTCCGCCACCCGTTGGCCGAAGTCCGATCGTCCGGCGTCCTGCAGATTCGGCGTTCCTCGCGAACTCGTCTCTCCCGTGGCTTCCCCCTGAGCGGTACGTGGAGGCCCCGAGCGACATTGCCGGAAGCGGCGGGGCCCCCCGGCGTGCGGCGGCCTGGGAAACCGAGGCGCGATCCGTGCCCCGTTTCCTTGCACGGAGCGTGAACACGGAGGGACCCAGGCCGCAAGCCGCCGATCAAGGTCGCCGCGAGAGGGCTGGAGCGAGGGGTCAAACGTGCCGCGTCGCTCATCTCTCGCAATGTCGCTCGAAGCCTGCAGGTGCTGCCCGACAAAAGCAAGACGGGTGTCTTCGGGAGGGCGAGGGGAGCTGGGCCTGGACCCGGCGGAACCTGGTTTGCGGCCGGCCGGGGTCCCGCCGCCGGAGCGCAGCGCAGGTGGGGGTGGCCATCCTGGTGCCCCACGATGCGCTGGGCGCGGAAGTACGACGTTGCACCAGACCCACCCATGGAATTGTTCCGCCGGGGAAGACCCATTCCCCGAGCCCTTCCGGACTGAGCTACCAGAGAGTCCGGCAGCGAACAGCCGAAGGTGCTGCTCCTATCTCGAGCAAAAGCGATTGACCAGTCTTTGCAACTCTGCCATAAACTATTACAAACGCATTTGATCTTGTGACAATCGAGCAATGGAACATTAGACCGCAATGGGTCGTTTCGCCCTCAATATTGCTCTATTGCTCCACTGCTCCATTGCTCCAAAGCAAACGCACTTTGTGCGTTTGCTTTAGCGCCGACTGCCAGGAGGTGAGAGCATGAAACGGTATCTGGTCCTCTGGTCCGTTACCGCCCTGTTCGCGGCAGGCTGTGCCAGCACGTATCGTCCCCCTCTCGACCCCACCTTTGCCACTAATCAGGACAAACTCTCCAAGGACCTCTATGAATGTGAGCAGATCGCGCGCTCGTACGCTCCAGATCCCGGCCAAAAGGCCGCCCGGTCGGGAGCCGTCGGGGCCGTGGGCGGGGCTGCAGGGGGAGCAGCCATCGGGGCGATCGGCGGCGCCATCGGCGGCAGCGCGGGAAGGGGAGCCGCCATCGGCGCGGGGACCGGGGCCGCTGTCGGGGCTACCGGTGGGGCCATTGCCGGCGGCACCTCCGCTCGGTCGCAGTTCGAGACCGCCTACGACGCCTGCATGCGGAACCGGGGGTACAAACTCTTGAAGTAATGTTTATGGGTGGTGTCGAAATCCAAAATGGAACTGACCACCGTGTGGGCGGCCAAAGCGGAAATGCCCGAAATGGTCAAAAAAATCCTTGTCGCCCTTCGCGAACGGAATCAGGCTCCACCACGGAATCCGGGGCGAGCGCTCATGCCACCAGAGGTACGAAGAGCCGTAAGGGGCGTAGGGATATCCGAAGGGATTGATAAAGAAGGGGTCTTGAACGGTGCCTCGAGACACTGGTGGGGCCGTATCCCGCGTATAGTGGTCGGGTTGAGGGGGAGCCGATTGCGAAACCACATCGCGGCGTTCGGCCCGGGGAATCGGCTCTCCCTGAAATGCCTCGACGAGCCTCCAGATCGCCTCTCCCTGCACCGCTAGGCCCCTGGATGGTCCTGGAGCGTAATTCGGGTCATCCTTGGGGTTGTAACGTTCCAAAACATCTACCCCCGCACCCCCATGACCCGGCCACACGACAAGGAGCAGGAAGGCAGCTATACTCAACCGGACATGCATCTGGATTCGCGTTCTCATCTCCCGCCACCTCACCCGATTAACACCATAGGAAGAGCAAGAAGAATGCCAGCCTTGTGTCAAGACGGCCTGGTCCAGGATATCATTTAACAGCTCAGCAAGTCAAAGGGCCGATCGGCGCTACTCCCTCCCATAAGACGTGGATGCGAGTCACAACATTTCACGACTCGCCACAGATGCTATCCCCCTCCCGAATTAAGATCTACCAGACACTCACCCCGGAGCGCGACTACACATGAATATCCGGCACTGCAGCCGGATGGAAGGCGCGATCAGACGCACTGGCCAGCCTCTGGTCCTCTAGCGCCATCACGGCCCCGGTCACTTGGACATGGATGTCCCCCGTCGTGGGGGCTTCTACTGCGGCTTTGCTGACCACGAGCCCGTACACGCTGGTCCTGACCCTGGGTTGCAGCGACAGATTCCCTCCGCCTTTTGCTGGGCCTCTTGGGGAGTTCTCCTTTGGCCATCGGGTTTCGTTAACGTCAACTGGTTTGCGTACATGGTGCGGTAACATTCCCGCTTCACGGTTGGCAGCGACAGATCTGTGCCGGCAGGACAAGGCGTACATGTTTCACCCGCCCGCCCACATACCGGATGGCCAGGAGTAATTGACTCACAATTGATACGAAGCCTCTCGCGACACATGGGACATTGACCGGTCGGAGCCGGCGCTGCCTGAGGGGTCCGCGTCGACGTGCTCGCCGTCGCTCCGGGGCCGGGTCCGGCCGGCTGCTGCTGCGGCCCCGGCGGCCCGGTGCCCGGCCCTCTCTGCCCTGGCGTGAGCGTTTCGTGCGGGACCGCTACCGCCGGGCCTTCCAGGGTCCCCGTGGACGAGGGGTCATATGCGGGGTCGTATATCGGCGGCGGCCCCGGCTGCTTGGACCCCTTTCCGGGCGGTTGACCGGGCGTCTCGGTATAGGTCCCCGGTTGCCGCGTCAGGGGATCCTTGCCCCTATCCCGCGGCTCCGCTGGGGGGGTCCCCTCGGCGGACGGGTCCGCCTCGCGGCCTGCACGCGCGGTCTGGTCCCGCGTGCCACCTGGCCCCATCCCGGGGTCCTTGGTCGGGTCGAAGTCCGTCATCCCTACGATCGGCTGACCGGTCTTAGGATGCAGTAGGCCTCCAGGGTCCTCCGCCGTGCGCGGTGGCGGGAGTTCGGGCGGGGGCCCGGCTGGTCCCTCCAACCTGGGCGGCGGCAGGAGTTGCGGCGGCGGCGGGGGATCCGGGCTCGTCGCGTACTGATCCATTATATTGACGAGAGCCTGCCCGACGCCGACCACCGTCTGAATGGTATCCCTAGCCGTCGGGTACGCGGCTCCCACCGCTGCTCCGGGCGGGCCGAAGGCGCACCCTCCCGCCGCGCCGTAGGCCGCGCTCTCTGCACTGCACTTCGCGACAATCGTAGCCGCTTCGGATATGGTTCCGCCGCCGAGCAGGGTGAGCACTACGAGAACCGCTACGTTACCTTTGCTCGGCCGCGGTGTGACAAACGTGAGCTTACGCGGCGTGCCCCCGCCTGGCGCGCCCCCACCACCTCCCCCCGTCTTGAGCGTGGGCGTCTTGGGTCGCCCACCCGCCGGTGGAGATGTTGGCGCCCCCGGAGCCGTACCAGCCAACGCTAGGGTAAGACGCTCCCTTTCTGCCCTCAATTGCCGTCCTTGCTGCTTCCACGCCTCCACGAGATCTCTAGCGTGTTGAGGATGCGGTTTATTCGTAGCCCATCCTGTTGGCCCCCCTGGATGGAGGGCATCCAATACGTCCTGCTTGAGAGCCTGAAGACGGCTTCTCCATTGCTTTATCTGCTCCGCGTTATTCTGAAGCTTACGCTCGATCCCTGCGGGTGTTGTTTCATCCCACGGCGTGAAGCGATCGGGAATATCGTTCAGGCCCAGCGGATCCACAAACCGCAGTGGCTGATTGCGGACGTAGAGGTACGGGTTCTGCTCGAGAGGCTCGTCCAAAGCCGCAGGAAGCGGATCAGGTGAGAGGAAACGGCCGAGACCCGGGTCGTAGTACCGCGCCCGGTAGTAGTACAGGCCGGTGCTCGCGTCCCACTCGCGGCCGGTGAACGCGAACGGGTTGGAAACGGAGCCCTGAGATGTGCTGAGCTTGCCGAAGGCATCGTAGTCGTACGCGGCCGCCACCTGCCCCTGGTCATCAGTCAGCAGGCGGATGCTGCCGAGCCGGTCGGCATGGTAGTAGTCGGTCCGGCCGCCGCGCAGCATAGCGAGCGGCCGATCGATCCCGGGACCGTGGACATACGTGGCCTTGGGATTCCCGTTCTCGTCCAGCTCTTGGATCAGATCGAAGCCGTCGTATAGGTAATAGGTCAGGCCATCCCCATCCCGCTTCCAGACCCGCTCGCCTGTGGGGGCATACCCAAACGCGGCGCTCTCACTCGGCCCCGCGACCTTGGTGAGCCGCCCCTCAACGTCGAACTCGTAGCTCGTCCCGCCCTGGGGTGTCTTTCGCGCGATCAGATTCCCGTTGGCGTCGTGAGTGAGCTGTTGGTCGCCGGCCTGGAGCATGCGATCGGCAGCATCATGCCGATACTGCGTGACGGTCCCGCCCTCCTCGACGGCGGCGCGGTTCCCGCCGGGAAGATAGCGGTACCGAGTCGTGCCACCCGGACTGGCCGCCTCGGTGAGCTGCCCAGCCGCATCGTATTGAAACCGACTTGCTCGCCGCTGGTGATCCGCTTGCTCGACCAGGTTCCCCGCTGCGTCGTAGCGATACATCCATCCCCCGACGATGGTCCCGCCCTTATCCGCATATGTGATCTTCGAGACCCGGTCGTCCGGGTCGTACTCCCACCGCCCCGTGATCCCGTTGGGATATTGGATGGCTTGCAGGCGCTCGAGGCCGTCGTAGCCGAGCGTGATGCGCTTGCCGTCGGGTGCGATGACCCCCACAAGCTGCTTCTGAGCATTGTACTCGTACCGGGTCTCGCGCCCCTCCGGATCGATGAGCTTCGTTCGGAGGCCAGAGCCGTCATACTCGTACCGCACCGCCTTCTTGATCGCCGGATATTCGACGCGGACGAGACGGCCCGCCGGATCGTAGCTCCGCCGGACGGGGAACGCTGCGTCGTCGGCCTGGATGAGATTGCCGACCTTGTCATACTGATAGGTCACCCGTTTTCCGTCCGGGAGCTGTTTCTGTGTCAGGCGTCCCATCGGGTCATAGACGTATCGAGAGATCCGCCCCGCGGCATCCGTGGTGCCGACCAGTTGCCCAGCCGCATCATACGCATGACGCCACTGGTTCCCGAGCGGATCGACCTCGCCGGTGACGTTGCCCATGGCGTCATAGCTGAAACGAGTCACGCCTCCGCTCGGCCTCTGGATTGTCATAAGCCTGCCCGCAGGGTCATAGCCGAAGCGCGCAGCATCCCCCGAGGGCTCGCGGACCTGATTGAGCGCCCCGTCGGGTCCATAAACAAACCGTTTGATCTGGCCGCGCGGGTCGGTTAGCGCGACCGGACTCCCGAGGGAATCGTACTGGTACCGGCTGATCGCCCCTAGAGGATCGATGCTGGTGATGAGCCGGCCAATCGCGTCGTACTGGAACTCGCTTTTCGCCCCCGCGGTGTCTTCGGACCCGACCAGGCGCCCGAGCAGGTCGTGCTGATAGCGGACCTCCAGGCCGGTTGACCACCGCTCCTTTGTGACCCGCCCGAGGGGATCCTGGTCAAAGCGGGTGGTGCGTCCCATCGGGTCGGTCCATTCCTTGAGGCTCCCGACAGCGTCATAGCGAAAACTCCCGACGGCATTCCCCGGCCCGGTGGTCTTTACCAGGCGACCCGCGGGGTCATACTCGTACCGGATGACCTGCCCGGCCGCGTCAGTCTCAGCCACGAGCCGTCCCCGGGCATCGTACTCGTAGCGGGTCATGCCCCCGGCCGGATCGGTGATCCGGCTCAGGCGGCCCTGCGGATCGTACTCGTAGCGCGTGACGCCACCCACCGCGTCGGTCGCACTCACCAACCGGTTTTGGGCGTCGTACTGGTACTGCGTCACCCCGCCCAGCGGGTTCGTCTCACGGATCAGGTTACCCCGCGCATCATACGCAAACTGCGTCGTCCCGCCCAGGGGGTCGGCGGCCGACTTCAGGCGCCCATCCGGGTGGTAGGCGAGCCGCTGCTCTGGCGAGCCGAGCCCTTTGACGCTGGCCACACTAGCGTCCGGATGGTAAGTGAGCGTGGCAATCGTTATGCCCCCGACCTTGACGGCCGTGAGGTTGCCGTGGCGATCGTAATCCAAGAGCTGTCTGGCGCCGTCTGGCCGCGTGATGGCCTTCACCCGCGAGGTGTCGCCCACGTAATCGAACCGGGTGACCTGGCCGGCGGCATTCTGGGCAGAGACGAGGCGCCCGAGGGCATCGTAGGTGATTCGCGCCGTCGCGCCGGTCGGCCCGGTGACCGAGGCGAGCCGACCGGCGGCGTCGTAGGTCATCGCGCTCTTGTGGCCGAGCGGGTCGGTGACCTGGGCCTGCCGCCTATCCGGGCTCCACTGCATCGTAGTCATGGCCCCAGCGGGATCGATCAGGCGGACGGTGTTGGCCGCATCGTCGTACTCGTAGCGCTCCTGGCTCTTGTCGGCCCAGCGGCGACTCAAAACTCGTCCCTTGGGATCGTACGCCAGCTCGACGGCACCGCTTTCAGGATCCTCGATCCGGACCAGGTTCCCAGAGCTGTCATACGTGTACCGGATGGATGGCCCGCCGTTCACCTGGACTTCGCTAAGGTCATCGTTCGCATAGGCGTACCGAACGGTCGCGCCCGTGGAGGTTTCGACCCGGACCACGCGCCCTTGGCTGTCGGCAGTCAGTTGGAGGAAACTTTCCTTCGGGCCCTCGATCCGGGCGAGCCGCCCGTCGGCGCCGTACCGAAGGACGATCTTATTGCCGTTTCTCCGGTCGCGCTCGACCAGCCGCCCGTGGGCGTCAAAGGCCTCGCGGCTGCCATCAGCCCGGGTCCGGATAGCCCGGCCGTCTTTCCCGAAGACCAGGCGTTCCCCCGAGGCCGACACATGACCCGGCTTGTCCTTCGCCGGCGAGAATGCAACCAGTTGCGGCGCTTCCACGACCAGCAGGTTCGGAGTGGCCTGGACCAGCCGGCTTTCCCAGTTCAGGCGCCAGCGGGTCCCGAGAAGTCCCCGATCGCTCCGCTCGGTCTCGAGCGTGCGGCTGATTTCGAGATTGATCGCGCCCGCTTGCAGCACGAGGTCGGTGACCGTCAGGTAGAGACGCCCCGAGCGGGGATCGACGCTCTCCTGGGAGTGCGCCTGGAAAGCTGCAAGGAAAAGGAGGGGAAGGACGAGCGCCAGTCTCAAGAGGAACCGACCAACGCGTGGTCCTCCCAATGGACGTTTCCGTCTCATCATCATGGGATCAATCCTCCGTTACAGACAGTCACCCGATAGAACGACCGTCCTTGAATAGTCGTGCAGCCGGATGGAAGGCGCGATCAGACGTATACGCCGCTTGTCTCCAGACCTGGCCTACCCCGCTCCGCAGTGGCACGGCCCTTTCGATGGCTCGCACGGGATGTGGCCTTTCAGACCACCTGCACATGTGCACGGAAACCGTGGGCCGCAGCCCCCTCCGCCCGTCGGCGGCGCTGACCCGGCGCCCTCCGGCGTCGTCCCCGAGCCCGTCTCGGTCCTGCGGGCCTTGACGTGCACGGTCCTCGTAACGCGATTATTCCCACGGGTTGCCGTCACGATGATGACCGCGGCACCTTTCGTTCTGAATTCCGAACCACTCTTCCACTCAGTAGCGCCCGTTATATCCCACGTAGTGCTCTCCGTCAGGTCCACGACGGTGTTCGGGTCGTGCAAATAGACGCCTCTCGCGGTGCATCTCACGGGCTCCTTAGCCGCTGCTTCCCCCGGGCAGAAAACCTCGAAGGCGGTCACGTACGTACCTGGCGGCAGCGTCGGTGGTTGGACGCCCGCACTTCCCGGTGAGGGCTGGGACGGCGGTTGCGGCGGGGCGGTATAGGTTGGAGGCTGCTGCGTCCCGGATTGTGATCTGGTCCCTCGCGAACTCGCTCCCGGCTGAAGCTGCTGAAACTGTTCCGATTGTTCCGCAGCTTTGGCCTGCTGAACCTTGGTCCGGAGCTGGGGGATTTCCGTCTCCAGTGCCGAGACTTTCCCCTCATACTTTAACTTCTTCTTCTCCAGACCCTTTTTCATCTCCTCTGGGGTCACGAGGCCTGTGGCCTCGGCCCCAAGTATAAACCCGGCATAGTCTGGATCCACCCCCGCCACGTACTGCAAGTAAGCACGGTACGCTTGATGTTTCACCTCACGCTTAAGGCGGCCCTCTGGAAGCATGCCAAGGCCATCGATCGTCGCGATCCCCGTCTTGATCTGAAGGAGGTCCGCCTTCGTCTTATCCAGCTCCGCCGTCCTGGCGGCAAGCTCGGTCTCGAGCTGGGCGGACGACTTCGTCTGATCCTCGGCCGAAGTAGGGTATGGATCGTTCACAAAGGAAAGAATGAGAATTGCACCAAGAAGGGCCTTCCCGGTCAACGCGCGCTTGGACCGTTCCCTGTTCCCCATGACCTTCTCCTCGTCAGTGTAACCCGCTGAGGGGCAAACGCCCTCACTTGTCCAGGACCGCCCGCAGGTCCACCCGGTTCGGGGTGACGTTCGTCGGCTCTAGGCGAAAGCCGGTGAACTTCTGGAGGGCCAGCGTGTCGGCGATCCCCTGGGCCGTTCCGGCGTATCCGAGGGACAACTCGGCGCTTCCCTGGGTGAACTGACGCTGCTGGACCCCCTGAACCCCGTCGAGCCCTCTCTCCAGGAAGCTCCGAACCGCCATGAGATGGCGATACGAGACCAGGCCCGAGATAATCAAGGTGATTTCCTGGGCGCCGCCGGTGACGTGTCGCTTTGCCGTCCCCTGGAGAATGTCGGCGATCAGCGCATCCGCCACCTCGCGGCTCGCCTTCTGAATGGCCAGCACGCCCCCCTGCACCTCGTCAATGTGCGCTTGGGCCTCTTGGGCCGTGTGGGTGGCGATGATCCGGGCATCGTCGCTTCGCACCGCCTTGACCTGCACGGTCGCCTGCAGGGACTGCATGTTGGTGCCGAGGATCTTTCCGCCGGCGTTCTTCGAGATCGCGGTCCCCGTGATGACGAGCTGCGCCCCGAACTGGAGCCCGGCGACGGCGGCCGCCCGGTCGTCCCCCTCGAGCAGCCTCAGGGCCTTGTCGCGGGGGATATTTCGGCGAACAGTCTGGGGATCCACCACCGGAAAGCCGGCCGCCATGAACCGCTCTGCCAGGGTGCTTTCGGCCTGCCCGACAACTTCCCACCCCGTGGTGCCGAAGACCCCCGCTACCTTTTCCTCGATCACCACCATCACCTTGGGCTTGTCCGTCTGTGCGTGGGCCCGGCCCAGCATGAATCCGAGCAGGATCCCCGAGAGTCCAAGGCCCACCAGCAACCTACTTCGCATCTTTCGCCTCCCGAGCCGAAGGGACGTGCTCCAGCTTGAGGATGTCGCCGCGCTTCAGTTTCGCGGCACCGGCGTAGGTGCCGATGCTGAACTTGTCCTCGACCTGGATCAGGGCCACGGAGCCAGCGGGAGACTCTGTCCCCCCCAGACTCAGGCCGCTCACGGGATCGATCAGCTCCTCACCCTTCGAATACGCGGCCAGCACCACGCCCGGCTTCAGATTCACATTGGTCCCGGCATTCACATAGACCTTTCCGCCATCGACCTTGACCACCCGAGCGGTCCAGGGGACCGCCTCCATCTCGTGGATGATGAACATCACGGCCTTGTAAATTGCCTCCCGGGTTGCCTGGCCCAACGGTGTCTTGAGAAAGGCGTCCGAGCCGAAGGTGACGCCCTTGCTCTGCCCCGCAAAGGCCACCGCGGTCTCTTCAGCCTTCCCCTCGGCGTTCATGGACTTCAGAATCTGGCCGGTGGAAGCATCCACCAGACGGATGTCCACTGCCACGTGCGCGCTTTGGGTTTTCAAGGCCAACGCAAACCCGGAAAAGCCGAATCCGCCTCCACCCCCCTGCGAGGCGGCCTCGAATTCGGTCACCGCACCCGTGACAAGGAGCTGTGCCCCCAGCAGCCCCCCAACCTTCGTTGCCGTATCCTTCCCGACCAGCCCCGTCTGCCCCAGCTCCTGCTCCTTGACAATCTCGGCAAGGGCCGCCCGTTCCACCATGATGAAGCGGTTGGTCTTGAACAGTTCGGTTATGAGCATTTCGCTGAGCCCATCTCCGATCTTCCAGCTGGGATTCGGAATCTCCGTTTTGACTTTATTCGCGAGTCCGAGGACCGCGAGGCGCTTCTTGAAGCCCTGATACGCGGGATAGCCGGACACGTCTCCCGGGACGGCCTGGGCCTGCTGCCCTTGTTTGGTGCCTGCACATCCGACCACGAGCAAAAGCCCTCCTGCCGCCAGCCCCCGGAGGATCACCCTGACCCGACTGAAAAGATGATTGCGTGTCATCGGCGCTGCCCTCCCTCCAACCCGGTTCGACGGTACGGCCCGTTTTGTGCCGCCAGCTTTCGACTATCTCGATATCACCCCGGCGGCCCGCAGGCTGTCCAGATTCTGCTGTGCCGCTTTTTCGCCCTGAGCGGCAGCCTTCCGGTACCACCTGACGGCCTCCGCATAGTTCCGGGCGACGCCCCATCCGTTATGGTAAAAGACCCCGACGTTCGTCTGCGCCGGCCCGAACCCCTGTTCGGCGGCTTTGCGGTACCACTTCAGTGCTTCTGTGTAGTCTTGCTGAACGCCGAGGCCATCTCCGTACATCGTCCCGAGCTTGAACTGCCCTCCGGGATATCCCTGTTCGGCGGCTTTGCGGTACCACTTCACCGCCTCGGCATGGTCTTGGGAGAGGCCGTGGCCGTTTTCGTACATAAACCCGAGATGGACCTGGCCGGCGTCATGCCCCTGTTCGGCGGCTTTGCGGTACCACTTCAGTGCTTCTGTGTAGTCTTGCTGAACGCCGAGGCCATCACTGTACATCCACCCGAGGTTGGTCTGCCCTCGGGCATACCCCTGTTCGGCGGCTTTGCGGTACCACTTCACTGCCTCGGGTTCGTTGCGCGGGACGCCCTTATCCTTCCAGCTACCGGTCCGGTGCGCGTCCCCCAGGGCATCCTGCGCACGAGGATCCCCCTGCTCGGCCGCCTCGCGCACGAGTTTCGGATACGCACGTTGGTCGCCAATCGCGACAGGGAATGTCACGGTCTTCCCCTCTCGGAACACCTTGACGGGCACACTTTTCCCAGGAGGGATCGCGCGTGACACCTGGACGAGGGCAAGGCTCGAAGGTATCTCTGTCTCATTGATCGCCGTGATGATGTCTCCCTGCTTCAGCCCGCCTTTCTCAGCCGGACCGACAGGGGCCATCCGAACGATCATCGGATGGCACTCCAGGCCTCCAGGTTTCTTGATACCCCTATACTCTCTTGCTTGGATCACCTCAATTCCGAGCCATCCATCGCCGGATGGCATGACACGCGCATGCGCCGCGGCAGACGGGGGTTGGCCCATGATCAAAAGGTCTCCCCGCTTCAGCGTCCCCCAGCCGGCGAAGGTCCCTTTGCTGAACTTGTCATGAATCTCTTGCAACGTCACCATGCCCACGTACGTCCGTTCGTTTCCGAGACTCAGCCCGCTTCGGGGATCAATCACCTCTTCGCCGAGAGAATAGGCCGTAAGATTCGTACAGGTTTCGAGATTCGCGTTGGCCCCCTGATTCACGTAAATCTGCCCGTCCTTGACTCCGGCCACCCGGGCGGTCCAGGGGACCGCCTCCATTTCTTGCGCGATGAACGCGACGGCGTTCTGTATCGCCCGTCGGGTCGCCTGGCCGATGGGCATCTTCAGGAACGCGTCCGAGCCGAAGGTAACGCCCTTGATCTGCCCCGCAAAGGCGACTGCGGTTTCTTCTGCCTTCCCTTCGGCGTTATGCGACCTCACGATCTCGCCCGTCGTCGCATCCACCATCCGGATGTCCACCCCCACATGAGCGGTCTTGGTCTGGGTCTGTATCGCAAAAGCTTGATACCCGATGGCGCCACCGCCGCCACTCGATTCCGCCTCGAATTCCGTCACGGCCCCGGTGACGAGCATTTCCGCACCCAGGATCGCTCCAACCTTGGCCGCCGTGTCTTTCCGGATGAGGCCGGTCTGCCCCAGCTCCTGCTCTTTGACGATCTCGGCGAGGGCCGCCCTCTCGACCATGATAAAGCGGCCCGTCTTGAACAACTCGCTGACGAGCATCTCGGTGAGCCCCTCGCCGAGCTGCCAGCTCTTGTCCGGGATCGGGGTCCGCACCTTGTTCTCGAGCCTGAGGACCGCCAGCCGTTTTTTCGGGCCGTCGAAGGGGGGTGGGGTGGACTGGGCGGCGGCGCTCATCGCCTGCCCCCCCAGGTGTCCCGCACATGCGGCCAGCAAGAGCATGGCCCCAAGCGCTGCCCCGAGAACCGGCCCACTGGTAGCGCGCAAGAATCGACCGCTGCTCATCTTCCCTGCCGTATCTCTCCGGGCGGGAGGCCCTGTACTCCCAGATCAGCGGACCCGCACACGATCGCCCCGCTTGATGGCGCCGCCGCCGCCTATGATGGTCGCGACGGAGAATTTCTCGTGGACCGCAGTGATTTGGATCGAGCCAATCATTTGCTCGGTGGACCCGAGTGCGAGACCGCTCGCTGGATCAATGAGGTCCTCGCCTTTCGAGAAGACACCGAACACGTCGCCCACTCTGACGTTCATATTGGCGCCCGCGTTGATGTACGCCAACCCACCCTCGACCTTGACGACCAGAAGGGAGGGGGCCACGGTTCCAAGAGGCGTCGTCGCGACGACGAATTGAAGGGCGTCCTGGATTGCGGCGCGAGTCGCCTGTCCGATCGGCGTTTGGAAGAATGCGTCCGCGCCAAATCTGACATCCCCCGATCGCGCGGCGAAGCCGACTCCCGCCGCCGGGACAACCTTGGCAGCCCGATGAGAGGCGACCACCTGCCCGGTGGACGTGTCGATCAGCCGGAGATCCAGCGCTACGTGGGCGTTTTGGACCTTGCCCGCGACGCTGAAGTCCTCACCCGTGACGCCCGCCCCACCGCCGCTCGCCCGCATCTCGAACTCGGTGACGGCGCCCCGGACCACATATTGCGCACCGATGAGCTGACCCGGCTGAATCGCAGTTCCCTTGGTGATGAGTCCGCTCTGCCCCAGTTCCTGCTCTCTGATGACGTCGCCGAGCGCCTGGCGCTCGACCACCGTGAATCGGTTCGTCCTGATCAACTCGGTCGTGAGCATCTCGGCAAGCCCCTCGCCGATCTTCCAGCTCGGATCGCCCCAGGGGGTCTTGACCTTGTTTTCGAACGCGCTCACGGCGATGCGGGTCTTATCCTGCGCCATGGCCTCGAGCGGCCATGATAATCCGAGTACGACAACAACTCCCACAATCCCCGCCGTTGATCGCCATCTGGTTTGTTCCATGGGTCCCTGCCTCCGCAAAACTCAATTCGATCTGAACCCGGCGGTCAATCGCAGTGCTTGCACTAATGGTCCTTGTGCCGGAAAGAGTCCTTGTCCTCCTTGGTGAACGGGGTGAGGCTCCACCACGGAATCCGCGGCGAGGTCTCCCACCACCAGGGGGTCCCACAGCCATAGGGGTAACCGAGATAGACGGGGCTGTTACAGTAGAAGGCGCCCGGGGCATCTGCCCGGGGGTCGGAGGGCGGCGGGGTCGCCGTATACGACTGAGGCTGAACGGCGTCCGGTGGCGGGCCTACCCGGGGCGGCTCGGCGGGAGGGAGCGATCGGCGCTCGTATTCCTCGACGAGGTCCCGTACGGGCCCCCCGCTCGCCGGGGCTTTCTCGGCCGCGTCCCCCCTGTACGTCGGATCTTTTTGTGGGTTGTAGGGCTTTTCCTGCTCAGCATTCGCTTTTCCCAGGGCCAACATCCCGAAAACGAAGAGGACAGCAATGAGAATAATCCGACATTGCGTTGGCAGTGGAGCCCTCATGTCCTGGGCCTCGCTCCAGCCAAAATAGGGCTGCCGACCCGAGACAACGACACCCCTCCGCCACAGGGGAGACCTCTCGGACTCTCCCGGATGGCGGCGACCCCTTGCGGGAGCCAAACAGGAAATCTCTTTTGCCACGAATCCTGCGCCTATGGCCTGCGCAGGGCTCGGGTGACTGTGATGGTAAAGGTCGGTGTTGGGTGGCTACCGTATCTATGTGGTGCGCCGTACGTGAAAGCTTCCCATTGGTGAGTGGGTCGTGTCAAGGCATTTCTCGAGGGCGGTTGAGGCGCGGACGACCCGGGCAACATCGGCCCGGATGGGCACAGCGAAGCCCCCTGAACCCACAGAGAGAGGGCGCCCCTCGGCATCCGCCCGAGAGGCAGAGAGAACGAAAGCGCCTGTCCGCAAGGGGGCTCCTGCGCCCTCAACGAGAGATAAGGACGAGGTCGAGGAGGGTGACCGTGAACAGGGTGAGGCTGATGAGCCCATTCACGTTGAAGAAGGCGACGTCCAGGCGGTCGAGGCCGTGGCGCCGCACGGTGGCGTGCTCGTACGCCAGGAGGCCCACGATAACGCCGAGACCGACGTAATAGACCGGGCCCAGGTCGAGAAGCTGACCCACGATGCCCAGCAGGATGGGGACCGCGGTGTGCAAGACGAGGCTCACCCGCATCGCCGCCTGGCCCCCGAGTCGTGCCGGAATCGAATAGAGACCCTGGGCGCGGTCGAATTCGATATCAGCCAGGGCATACAGGATGTCAAAGCCGGCCACCCAGCACAGGACGGCCAGCCCCAGGATCAGCGGCGGCAGGTCCACCCTCCCGAGAATGGCGATCCAGGCGCCGATCGGGGCACACGCCAGGCAGAGCCCCAGGATCAGGTGGGACCAGGCAGTAAAGCGCTTGGTGTACGAGTAGAAGACCGTCAGGCCGATGGCGACGGGTGAGAGATACAGACACAGGCGATTCAGTTGGGCCGCAGCAAAGACCAGGAGGCCGAAGGACACGATCACAATCACCAGGACCGTCAGCGGGCGGATCAGGCCACCCGGAAGGGGACGACGGGCGGTCCGCGGGTTCAGCGCATCCAGCTCCATGTCCGCCAGCCGATTGACCCCCATGGCCCCCGTCCTGGCACCCACCATCGCCACCAAAATCCAGAAGACCTTCTCACCCTCCGGCCACCCCTGGGCGGCCAGGACCGCACCCGTCAAGGCGAAGGGGAGGGCAAAGATCGTATGCGGGAACTTGATCAGCTCGAGAAAGAGACCAAGCTGCTCGAAGAGGCCGGGGGCTTTGCGCTCTTCAATCATGCCGGGCGGCCTTTCTCCCCTGGTGGACGGTCACGATTCCGAAGGTGAGGTGGGTCACGGAGACATCGATGAATCCAGCGTCCTCCATCAGGGCCTGGAACCCCTCCGGTGAGGGAAAGCCGTCCACCGAGGCCGGAAGATACTCGTAGGCGGCCCGGTTACCCGACAAGAGACCGCCGATCCAGGGCAGAATCCGATGGGAGTAAAACCGGTAGAGCCGTCCAAAGAGGGGGGACGAAGGGGTGGAGAATTCCAGGATGATCGCCCGTCCGTCGGGTCTCAGGACCCTCGCCATCTCCCCAAGCCCCCGTCGCCGGTCGGCGATGTTCCGAACCCCGAACGCCACAAAGGCCCGATCGAAGGTCGCGTCGGCAAAGGGGAGTTCCTCGGCCGGGGCAACCGCAAAACGGATCTGATCCGCCGCGTCCGCCCTCTTGGCCTTGTGCAGACCGCGGACCAGCATCGGTTCACAGTTATCCACGGCGATGACCCGCGCCCCCGAACCCTGCCGAACGATCTCGAGCGCCACATCGCCGGTCCCGGCGCAGAGGTCCAGGACATCTCCACCCCTGGGGACCTCGCCCAGGGCAACCGCAACTCGGCGCCAGTAGACATCGCGACGGAGGCTGAGCAGGCGGTTGAGCAGGTCGTACCGCCCCACGATCGAGGCGAACATGCGCCGCACCTCTTCGCGCCTTGCCGTCGCAGGGTCGGCTCCCATGGCGACCATCCCTCATCAGGGCGGTGACTGTTCGAGCCCGCAGACTGCACAGGGTTTCCCCGGGGATGACTGGCATGAATAATCCGGGCTAGGGGCGGCGGGCCCGGGGTCCGGCGGCGCGCTCGATCGCCGCCTCCGCCCGCTCCAGGACGACCTCGCAGAGCTTGTGATGGATTCCGAGGGGCTCCGTGATCGTCCAACGGACCCCCGGATGGTTGGCGGCCGCCTCTGCCACCAGCCGCGGGATATCCTCGTTGTAGTGCGACCCCGGCGCCAGAAAATAGGGGTGGACGATCACCTCGCACGCCCCATCGGCCACACAGGCGTTAAACCCCTGGGCGATGGTCGGCTCGGCAATCTCCATATGGGCATAATGGACCACCGAAAAATCGGACTGGCGGCGGATGATGTCTGCCACCTGGACCAAGACGGCATTAGCCTCTCCCCGCCGGCTTCCGTGGTCCACCAGCAATAGCGCCCGCATCATCGCTCCTCCCGACGGCATCGGACCGGACGGTTTCTGTAGCCAGATGCTACCCCAAAAAGCCTCTCCCCACAAGAACCTGAGCGAGGGATCGTGCTTCTCGGATAGACTGGCGAGGGGTGTTCGGGGGATGCGAGGGGGGGTTGCTGACCCCGCTCGAGGTCAGCGAACGGTCCGCCGCGAGAGGAGAAATGCGTGAGAGGCGTTCTCGTTGACAGGGCGCCGCCTCGCACGTATAGTAGGCAGCAGTTTCTTCCCACTCCAGACCGAGCCGACGTAATGATCCTTCCAAGGAGCGATCTCTGCCTCAAGGCCCTGGGTTGTGTCCTGGCTTTCACTGGTGCGGTTGCAGCGGCGGCCTTCGCCCAGACCTTCGAGACTGTGAGGTTCTCTTACAGTCTCGGTCGTGAAGCCCTGCCCGCATTGGCAGCGATCGAGGTGGGGTTCTTTTTCCGGGAGGGCCTCAACGTCAGTGCCCTCCCTGTTGTCTCCATATCAACCACGATTGAGTCCCTGAAAACCGGGACGACAGATTTCGCCACGGTCCCCGCCCGGGGGCTCATCCTCATCGGCCAGAGCCGACTCCCGGTCCGGATCGTCGCCCTCAGCGGCGAGGGTCTGAGCGCCGAAATCCTCGTCGCCACCTCGCAGACGAGAGTGCAGTCCCTCGACGATCTCAAGGGGAAAGTGATCGGGATGGACCTGGAGTCCGAGGCCTATCCCCACTTCCTCCGGTATCTCGCGATCTCGCTGATAGATCATTCGTGGTTCCGGATCCTTCACGTGGACCACGCGGAACTGGAGGAGGCCTTCAAGCGCCGCCGTGTCGAGGCGGCCGTCGTCCCGAGACATATCAGCCAGGGATTGGTCGAAGGGAGAATGGCCAGACGGCTGGTGAGTCACGAGGAATTCTCACAGGTCACAAAGGGGGTGAACCCGTCGGCCCTGGTTGTCCGCAAAGCATTCGCAGATGCCCGTCCTCAGGTGGTCGAGCGATTCGTGCGGGCGTGGACTCAGGGTCTCCTCTTTTCGACCAAGAACGTGGGGCAGGCATCGCACCTCTTGAGGCTATTCTACCAACGGCAGGGGGTGAGCGTTCCCGCAGACGTCGTCCGGGCGTATGTGAACCTGGCACGATATGATCGATGTGCCTGGCACGAGAGAGACTCCCTCGACGTCGAATACAGCGCGTTGGTGCTGAAGCACGCGGGGATCATCCCCGAGGCTCCCAGCATCGCCGGCATGGTGGATAACCGATTCGTTCGTAAGATCTCCCCACAGTGCTAAAGTACACGCACGACGTGCGTGTACTTTGGAGCAATGGAGCAGTGGAAAAATAGAGCGAGAGCGGGGGGCAGAGGAATTAATAGATGCTGAAGCGGATGGGGAAGGCGAGATAGATCGACACGTCGGGGCTGTCCTCGGTCAAGCCGACGCCCACCGAAAGGTCCATCGACACGTTGCGGGCCAGGGCCCAGGTGATCCCTCCGTAGGCGGTGGCCACGTTCAGCTTGGAGCCCGGCACGTCTCCGTTGATGACACCAACTTGCTGGGAGCTAATGGAAGTCGTGGAGATGAATCGCTGCTCAAAGCGGAAACTGAGGGCCACGTCGATGCTCAGGGCAAGGGCGATCCCCAGGTTGTAGCCGATCGAGTCGCCGGGGTGGATCGTGCTCTCGAATTCGTGCGTCCCCAGCAGCTTGACCGTGCGGTCGAAGTTGTACGTATAAATGACGGATGCAAAGAGGACGGCCGGATCGGCGGATTTCACGGCGGTGATCGTGCCTGAAACGCTGTAAAAACCCGTCCCGGTGGGGAGCTGATTTCCGTCCCCGCCGAAGGGATCCTCCCCCGTTATGAACTTCCCCCGGACGCTTGTGATCACGTCGGGCACCCAACCCCGTTCCCTGATAGGCTGGTAGTAGATCGCCCCCTCGATGTCGCCCAAGCCAAAGTTAGAGTTCGAGGTCTGCATGGTCTCGGTTGACCTGGTGTCGTCGATATACGTAAATGGTATCCGGACCTCCGCTTGGAAATCCTTGAAGACCCCCAGGCGCCCGGTGAGGGAGGGGGTCACGATGTTCCGCTGGACCTTTTCGGTCTCTAAGACCCCGATGATGAGAGTGGGGAGGATCGAGAAGCCCGAGACGTTGATCCGGCGCGTATCGAAAAAGAAGTATTCGACGGCAGGAGTAATCTCCAACTGACCCGGTGGAAGGAGGAGGCCTCCCAGTTCAATGAGGGCCAGCTCGATGCTGACCGGCTCTGCAGGCGGCTCCGAAACCTGCTCCTCCGGCTTGGCGGGTTCCGCGGCTGCGGGCTTGGGGGGTTCGGCCGCCGCAGCGGCCGGGGCCTGAACAGCGGCCGGGGGTGGAGCCGGCTTGGCAGGCTTCGCCACTTCGGGAGCGGGTTTCGGCTTCTCCGCAGGTACAGGGACCGGCGGAGGAGGCTTGGGCGGAGCCTTGGCGGTGGCCTGGCCGACCAGAACTCGCAAGGTTTCCTGAGCCACCTCGACTTGAGAAGGAAGCACGGACACGAGCTCGACGACGACCCGCACGACTGGCTTGGGCTTGAGACGATACTGGGAAGCACGAATCTCTCTGACCGGTCCCTTCCCCACTTGCTTCATCGGCACGCGGTCGGACAACTCGGCCTCTGCGATGTCAATGACGACCCGCTGGGGGTTAGAGAGGAAGGAGGTCTCATAGCCGCCCACCGCTTGATCCGCCTGTATCCGGATGATGGCAGAGCCAGGGACCGCTTCCTGCACTTCGATCCGGATCACCCGAATCGGGAGGATCCTGGCCTGGGCCGATGGACCGCCAGCCTGGGCAATGGCTACGCCTTGGCGTTCAGTTTCAGGCGATGGATAGGCGTGCTGGGGGAGGCAGAGGACAAGCGTGAAAATGATTGGGAGACCAAGAGAGATTCGGTCCGAAAGTCTCATGATCTTAAACCCCCTGTTTGGGGCGTTTACGCTAGCAACCCTCATATTTCTTGTCAAGTCTTTTTTAGAACCCCCTGTCAAACAGCCATCGTACGACATCCCTTTACGCCTTCCGATATAGGCTCCGAGAGAGGAACAGCAGGTAAGATTACTGGGAGGGGGTCACGGGGACCCCCGGTGGCGGGGTGACCTGAATATTGAAGAATTCCAGGAAACTCCCTCCGGTGGGGGTAGGTCCCATGATCGACTGGACCTGACCGGGGATCGGCGTGATTGTGGGGGTCCGCGAAGCGATGACTGTACCCAGAAGGTTTTGAGGCAGCATGAAGCGGGCCTGGCGGGTGAGGTCCTCCTGGGTAAAAGGCCCCTTGGGTTCGTTGCGCTCCAGGACAAAGCCGATCCCATCGGTCCAGATGGAAAGGAAGCGTGTGAATTTCATGGTGTAGTTCCCGAAGGCCGGGTCGGCGATCACCACCCGGTCCCCGACGATTCCCTTGAAGATCACGAAATGCTTATAGCTTCGGATCTCCACCGGGACGATGACCGGCTGCTTCAGCTCGACCAGGAAGTCAAAGTCCATCTGGTAGCCGATGGCCTTGTAGCCCCTCGATTGGGCGAACTTCTTCATATCCAAGAGAGAGAAGGCCCGGCGCTTGAGGACTTTTTCTACATCAGCCCTCTGAGCGATTCCAAAGACGACCTCTTTCTCCGTCGCCGGTTCCCCGAAATAGTAGGTGAGCAGCGTCGAGATGACGGCGGCCCCACAGCTAAAGTCGTACTGCTGAAAGGTGACGTAGCGGGTCTTCATCTCTTTGATGGTGGTGATCTTTTTGGTTCCGCGACGCTCGCTGGAGTCGCGCGGACTCTCCGCCCCGGCGGCGACGTCGGTGAGTAATGGGATGAGAAAGAGGGCAACAAGAACCCGCATCATTTTTCCGAACATGGTCATTCTCTTCTACGCTCTCAGATGCGACCAAAGAGGTTTCGGATCTGCCTCGTGACGCCCACGCGGATGCTGACCACCGAATCCACCGTGACCCCTCCAACCGCTGTGATGCCGAGGACTCTGTTGGCGCCCGTCCCCGTGACCGTTCCAAAGGTCACGCTCACGGGTGGTGTACCGGTGGATCCGCCATTGGGTGTGTTCGTTACGTTACTAAAGACGACGGTGGCGGGGAGGGTTGCAGATGAAGTCACGTTTGAATTCCCCGAGGTGCTGGAGGTCCCGTTCGGCAGCGCGGTAGAGCCGGTGGAAACCGAAACCGCTCCGCCCAGGAAACCGACCGTGGCGCCGGCACTGGGGGTATCCGGGGTGTTGATTCTCGTTGTCGAATTAAAGTTGAAGCTGCCGCCGCCGTGTTTGAAGCCGAAGGAGATATTGACAATGGAGAGCCCCTGGGCGTAGGTGGCGTCCAGCTCTTTGTCGCTAAGGACGCGGGCCCGGCCACGGGCTGAGATCGGAAGAGAATCATGCATGAGGGTAAGAAGCAAAATGGATCCTGCCAGTAGGGACCTATCGATCCATCGTCTTTTTCTGTTTCTGTCCACAGTTGACCCCCCAGGCTCTGATGGCAGGATGCCTATCACTCGTGTCGTCTTCCCTTTCCCTTGTTTCTCACCTCCCTATTATGGTGTGGTGCTGACGTTACTGAAACCAATATTCGTCTGGCTGCCGCTATTGACGCTGATGTTCAGTTGAGCATTGACAGTGCTTCCCACCGCGTTGATCAGGATCGCAGAGTTGGCGCTTTGAGTCCCGCTGATGTCCAAGCTGCATGCAGCACAGACGTTGGTCACGATCATGCCGCCATTCGATTCGATAGCCTCCTCACCACCGTACACCTGGTCCAGTTGCGCGTCATTGAGGGGAACGGCCTCGCCGCCCCACGCTGGAAATCCCCCCAGGACGACCGTCAGAGAGAGAATCATCACGCCGAGCGTTACCTTTATCAAATGCAGCCTCCCTTCTTTGTGTCGCCTAGAACATAAGGGTATTGCCTGGGGCGGCAGTCACCCGTTGTGCCGCCCCAGGCTAGCCACCACACCTGCCTACACCTGCCTCCTTCGTTCAAAGTTCTTACTGTCGTTCAAGCCTTCCGCTTCGCGTTCTTACTTAACCGAGGAGAACGCGATATTGCTCTGAGCGGTGGTTCCACCGCCAGACACGTTCATCTGCACAGCGTTCACGCTGACGACCGTGTTGAGGATCGACTGCGCATTGTTGCCAGTCGACGCGGTGTTTGAATTGGCATTTCTGACTTCCAGCTCGCACTCCTTGGCGGCACAGCGATTCTTGATCTGCACCTTCGGGCTGTAGGCGGCAAGGGCGCTCGAGGCGGTGCTCGATGAAACGGCCCCGCCACTGGTCGCCGAGGAGGACGCGGAACTGCTTGCAGAGCTTGCCGCAGAGGCGGCAGCGGCGTCAGCGTCAGACTTCGCCTTCGCGTTTAGGTTCGTCGTCGCCGTCGCGGTGTTGTTGGACGCGGAGGCAATGGTTATAGTGTTAGCGTTCGAGTTATTGGAAGCGCTCGAATTACCCGACCCGGCTGCGCCCGCGCTTGTGGCGTGAGACGCAGACGAGGCGTTGCCATCAGCGTGTCCGAAGAGCGCGGCCACGCCGACTGCGATCTCAGCGCTGTCAACCTCGCTGATCGCGCCCTCGGCGGAGTACGCCATGTTCGACTGGCTTCCGCCACCCGCACTCACGTTGATCTGGACCGCGTTCACGCTGGCGACCGTGTTGAGGATTGATTGTGCATTGTTGCCAGTCGCACCGCCGGTATTTCCATTGGCGTCCTTGACTTCCAGCTCGCACTCCTTGGCGGCGCACTTATTGTCGATGTCCACCGCGAGCTTTGACTTCGCGACCGCGGACGTGCGTGCTTTGGCGCTCGATTCCGCATCTATGTCGGTACGCGCCTTTGCACTCGAACGCGAGTCCGCATCTGCATAGGCATCGGCATCGGCATCGGCACCGGCATGGACGTTATCGAGCTGACGGTCGGACAGCATCCGGGCGCCGGCGGCCCAGACTGGGGCAGCCACGAGCGCGACGGCTGTGATCGCCATCAGCGCGATCAGGAAAAATCTTTTCATAGCATCATCCTCCTTGAAATTGTGACCGCTGTAACTCGACTTCTCGATTCCCCATTTCCCCCTTGCTTGATAGCTCTCTTCCGGCCTCACCTCCTTTCTTTCTTACTTCTCACTTTTCACCCCTTACGCCTTACCCCTTACCTCTCACCTCTTACTTCTCACCTCTCACTTTTTCTCACCTCTCACTTCTCACTCTTCTCACTTCGACATCGTCGAATTGAACTGCACCGTTCCGGTCGTATTGGACTGCACGAGCCCACCGCCCTCAACCTGTGTCCTTTTCACCCAATCGTCCCACAGCTTGATCGTGATGCGGGGGGCTTCGTCCGTCGGGGACAGGCACTCGGCCTCGGCCGCCGGCCCGCAGGCCTGCGACTCTCCACCCGTGACGGCGTCGAGCTCTGTGTCCGTCAGGCGGACCCCCTTCCCCGCCGGGACTCTCTCCGTCGCCTGTTCCGAGAGGGGGAGCGCTGCCCCGAAGGCGGGCGTGACCATCGCCCAGGCGAACAACACGACGGCTATCGCACATGTCAGGGATTTTGCTTTCATGGCAGCTTCCCGTTGCATGACGTTCAATTTCCTCTATTTTTGGCTGGTTTGAAGCGCGTGAGATGCGACGAAGCCAGGAATGGTTGTCAGATATAGTTAGCAACGGCCGTGCCACGAATGACAATCGGCGACAATGTATTGACATTGTTGAAGAGGGGCCGATGACAAAAGATTTTTTGCGGGGCCGATTGTCCAGACTCTGGACATCAGGAAGGCACTGGTTGTTGGGCAGTGTGGCTCTAACTGAAGAGATATAAGGTCGGATAATTGATCTTTAGCTTATTGGCCGCTCGCCCGAAGTTTTCCGGGAAACTGGACACTCCGGTCGAGACCGGGCCGCCCGGGGCGCCGCCGCCCGCGGAGGCCGTACTTTTTCAGGAGGCCATAGAGGGTGGTGCGGCTGATCCCGGCCTCCTCGGCCACGCGGCTGAGATTGCCGTGGTGAAAGGTGAGGGCCTGGGCGATGAGATCCGCCTCCATCCGCTCCCTGGCGTCTCTGAGGCAGAAGGGGGCGCTGGTCTCCGCCTCCTCGGTCCCGGGAAGGTCTAGGTCCTCGGGGGCGATGTAGGGTCCCTCGGCCATCACGACGGCCCGACGGATCTTGTTCGACAGCTCCCGAACATTGCCCGGCCAGGGATAGGCCTGGATCGCCTGGATCGCCTCCTTGGTCAACCCCAGGATCGGCTTCCGCATCTGCTCGCCCACCCACTTCAAGAAGACCTGGGCCATGAGGAGGATGTCTTCTCCCCGCTCCCGGAGAGGCGGGATGTGGATCGTGACCACGCCGAGGCGGTAGTAGAGGTCGTCCCGGAACTTGCCCTGACCGATCGCCTCTTTCAGGTCCATGGTCGTCGCGGCGATGAGGCGGGCGTCGACCTGGATCTGCTGGCGCCCCCCGACCCGCTCGAGGGTCTGGTCGTGGAGGAAGCGGAGGAGCTTGACCTGGAGCGCGAGGGGGAGCTCGCCCACCTCGTCGAGGAAGAGGGTCCCCCCGTGGGCGTACTCCACCTTCCCCTTCTTCTGCTGGACGGCTCCGGTAAAGGCCCCCCGCTCGTGGCCGAATAGCTCGGACTCCAGCAGGGTCTCGGGGATCGCCCCGCAGTTGATGGTGACGAAGGGGCCCACCTTCCGCAGGCTCCGCTCGTGGATGGCCTTGGCCGTGAGCTCTTTCCCGGTGCCACTCTCGCCGATGATCAGGACCGGGACATCGGTGGTGGCCACCTTGCGGATGGCCTCGAAGACCCGCCGGATCCCCTCACTCGTCCCGATCATCTCCTCTTCCTCGGCCTCAATCTCTGCGGGGAGGGTCCGCCGCTCTTGCTCGAGCTCGGCGATCCAGCAGGCCCGCTGCATGACGAGTCTGAGGAGGTCGAGGTCCACGGGCTTGGTGAGGAAGTCGTACGCCCCGTAACCCACGGCCCGGACGGCGTATTGCCGGTCCCCATAGCCGGTGCAGACGATCACCTTGCCGGTGCCGCCGTCCTTCCGGAAGTCCTGCAGCCACCGCAGCCCCCCTTCGGGGTCGGTCGGGTTGGGCGGCAGGCCCAGGTCCAGGAGGACGAGGGCGGGATGCTCCGCACGGGCGAGGGTGAGCGCGGTCGTCGCGTCCCCGGCGGGCAGCAGGGCGAACTCGTCCTTCAGTGCCCACTCGAGCTGCGTGCGGGTCGCGTCGTCATTTTCAATGAGGAGGACCTTGGGCCGACCCATATTTTACTCCCTTGGGGATCCCGGGAGGACCTGCACCCCTCCCTGCGATTCGGGAAGGGTAATGGTCACCCTGGTGCCATCCCCATCTCCCCGGTTCGTCACCTGGATGCTGCCCCCGTGGGCCTCGATGATGACTTTCGCGTGATACAGCCCGAGCCCCAGACCGCGGGGTTTGGTGGTCCGGAACGGCCGAAACAGGGACCTGTCCAAGTAGTCTTGAGGAATGCCGGGGCCGGTATCCTCAATGACCAGGCGGATCTGCCGCTCGGGTGGGTCGCGCTGGCCAATAACAGAGACCTGCCCGCGCGTCTCGATGGCCTCGTAGGCGTTGAGGAGCAGATTAAAGAGGACACGCTGCATCTCCGCGATATCCACCTCGACGTGGAGGATCGGTTCCAGCCCCCGGACTTCGGTCGCCTCGACCTCGGCTGCCCGGCTCGCCCTGGCTAAGAGGTCCAGAGCGGCATGGACCAGTTCCCCCAGCGTTGTCGGCTGCCGGTGCAGGGTGATCCGGGGTGGGACCCCGGACAATTTCTCGATCAGGTACTTCATCTTGCCGGCCACGTCCTCCAGCGCCCGCACCGCATCCTGCCGGAAGCCCGGATCGTTGAGGTGCCCTCTGAAATTCCGGATGGTGAGGGAAAGGGTATTGCTCAGGTTTCTGAGATCATGGGCCACCAACGAGGCTACGTGCCCGAAAGCGGCCATCTCCTGCTTCTCCCCGAGCTGCTCCACCAGCCGGCGCTCCATCTCGCGCTGCCTCCGGATATCACGGAGGAGGAAGACCGTGGGTGCCTGGGCGCCGAGCTCCCCCGCCTGGCCTACCGAGACCGAGACCTCTCGGCGTTCGCCCGACCTGGTCCGCACGAGGCAGTGATACCGCCTGAGCGCCCACGGGTCCACTCCCCGCGCCCTCGCAATCGCCGCCAACTCGTCCCGAGAGATCAACTGGTCGAGTCGCATCCCCTGGAGCTCCTCTGCCGTCCATCCGGTGATCTCTGCCACTTCATCGTTGGCCCACCGGATGGTATTCATCCCCTCAGTGATCAGGAGTCCCTCCGGGAGCCGAGCAAAAATTCCGGAATATTCCACATCGGGACCACCCATCGAACGCCTTTCTGTTCCTACCCCCGGACCCCCTCGGTGCGCTTTGAGTCCGGCCCGATCATATGGTGAGTTTCGCAAGAATCGGACCAAGCCCGTTTCTCCCCTAATTACCTGATTTCAAGGGCTGTCTGAGAGAGACGGCCCCGGGGTGGTGTCCGTTTTCAGAACACAATGCGAATTCCGCTCAAGCCACCGACCAGTTTCTGGACAATTTGCAGCAAATCTGGACGGCATGATTGAGACGGACCGACCCCGTCCGGGCTATGGCCCTGGCTGGAGTCTGACACCATCCCCGTCAACTTTTCTTTTCGTTGCCGCTCCCTAATTAATTGTGCGCTTCTTTTTCTTTTTTACAATGTCGGATTTGGACCTACACGGCCGTCAGATTTAGCACTAAGCGATCCCCTTCGAAAGGCCTAGGTCTCAGGCAAGAGTATCTGCGGTTCTCGGGATGGCATGTCCAAGGTGATCAAGGGAGGGTCATTCCCGTTGACAGCATGCCGCCCGGGACATACAATGCGCGCGGACTGTTTCAGGACGGGGCGAGAACGACGATGAAATCTTGGAGAAAGGCGGCGGCGATCATCGGGACGGTTGCGGTCCTCACGCTCCAGTCCGCGGCCGCACAGCAGAAGCAGACGCTGGTCCGGTTCTCCTTTAGCAGCGGCTGGGACGCGCTCCCCGCCATCGTGGCGATCGAGCGGGGTTTCTTTGCACAGGAAGGCTTGGTGGTGAGCGGGCTGGCCGTCCCCTCGTCCCAGGCGGTCATGGAGTCCCTGGCCGCCGGGTCCACCGACTTTGCCGCCGTTCCGCAGCGGACATTGCTAATAATGGTGGCCGCCAAGGCGCCCGTGAAGGTCATCGCGATGAACGGCTGGGGGACCGAAACCGAGCTCGTGGTCCCGAAGGACGAGACGGGCGTCAAATCCATCGCCGACCTCAAGGGGAAAACCATTGCGCTCGGCGTGGGCTCAGAGGCCTACCCGGTCCTCATCCGCCTCCTCAATAAGGCGAAGGTCCGCCCATCCGAGGTCACCATCAAGGTGCTCTCACCCGCCGACCTCACCCGGGCCTTCCAGAACAAGCTCGCTGATGCCGTGATCGAGTCCCGGCACTTCACCACCGTGCTGGTCAAGAACGGGCAGGCCCGTGTCGTCCTGAGCAATAAAGACATCGTCGAGGCCCTCGGTCTCGTCGGGGCAGGACCGCTCGTCGCCCAGACGTCCCTGATCGAGAAGGAGCCGGCCACGGTGCAAAAGTTCGTCAACGCCTGGATCAAGGCCCTCACGTACATCGACCAGGATCGCAAGGACGCCGCCCAACTGCTGCGGATCTTCTTTCACCGGCAGGGGACGCTGGTCTCGGACGAACTGGCCGCATCCTGGGTCGGCATGACCCGCTATGACCGGTATGTCTGGTCGCCCGCCGACGTGGCCGACGCCGAATTCAACGGGTGGGGGCTCAAGGAAGGCGGGGTCCTCAAGGTCCTTCCGAAGCTCGACGGGGTGGTCGAGAACCGCTTCGCGCAGCAGGCGGTGAAGCGCCTTGGAGCGGGCAGCAGCCCGGGGGGTGCAGAGAAAGAGAAGAAGGCGCCGGTAAAGTAAACGCACTAGAGAACAGGACTAAGGACTGAGTGCTGAGGTTCGAGCCTCAGTCCTCATGGCTCAGTCCTCGTAGCTGAACTAGTAGAGCTTGAAGGTGATGGGTAGGGCGACGGTGAAGGTGAAGTCAGGCGAGTCATCCGTCAGCCCGATACCGGCCCCAACCAGCAACGTGGTATTCGGAGAGACGGAGATGGACGCCCCCAGCACGACGCGCCCATCGTTGAAGGAGGTGCCGGCGACCTCTACGCCATTCTGGACGGTGCTCCAGTTGATCTGATCCACAAAGGTGACGTTCAGCGCGACCCGCTCGCTCAGGGCGATGTTGATTCCGGCGAGCCACTCGAAGCTGTTCCCGGGGTTTATGTTTCCAAACCCGGTAAAGTTCCGCTCCAGATTGAAGAGGTAGGTTCCCCCCACGTAGAAGACCACCGGATCGCTCGTCCAGACGGCCGTGACACCCGGGCCGACGCCGTAAAAGCCGCTGCCGGTTGGGGGCCTTGTAAGGCGGAGTATGCCTCCGCCGATGTCCTCAGTGGGAATCTCAAAGGGGTTCTCACCCGTGGGGAACCTGGCCCGGACCCTGGCGATCACTGCCGGAATCGCCCCTCGCTCGTTCAGGGCCTGATAGGACACCGACGCCTCGAGATCGCCGATATTGAAGTTGTCGATGCTCCGCTCCCGTTCGTTAATGGTCCCCACCCCCAGGACCTCGTTGTCCTGGCGGTACAAGACGGGGACCCTGATATCGGCCTGCAGCCGGTCGAGGATCCCGTACCGCAGCGTGAGCGCGCCGGTCAGGATGTCGCGGTTGAGCTCGTCCACCCGGATCGTTCCGATCACGATCGCCTCGAAGACGGTAAACCCGGCGATCGCTATGTCGTTCGTAGACCAGTGTGCGTATTCGAAGCTCGGTTCAACCTGGAGGATCCCTTCGGGGAGGAGGATCGCTCCCGCCTCGAGGAGCAGGGCCTCTGCGGGCTTTTCGGATTTTGGGCGTTCGGGCTCGAGGGGAGTGGGAGGTTGGGGGGGAGGCGGCTCCTTGGCCTGCGCCAGTTCCAGGAGAGACCCGGATGCCAAGCTCTCCTCTGCCCCGGCCCCGGTGGGGAAGAGAATCGCAAGACTCATAATAATAATGATGACGGTGAGCACAAGGGGCGGTTCGAAAGTCAGCCGGCGGACGCTCATGGTTTCCTCTTTCGTTCCGCGATGATGAGCAGTCGAGCCCTTGGCCCGGGACTCTCGGAAGGCTCTTCACTGGCAAGGACAGGCGAGAGGGTACTCAGCCCCCTCCTTCATGTCAAGTTTTTTGTCAGGCCCTCTCCCGGGTCCTGATTCGACTACCGGAGTCGAAGCAGGCTCGAGAGATTCGAGATCTGGGCGGCGTTTTGCACATTGATGATGGCAATCTGTACAAACAGATTATTGTGAACGATGTTGTTACTCCCTGGCACCTGGGCGATCTGGAGAATGCCGCTCACCCCGTTCAGATTGCCGACACCGGCAAAGAGCCTCACCTGCTCGTTCGCCGCGACGCCAACGGCAGCGGGCAGCGACGAGCCCCCGGTGTTGACGGGAGCGACGGCACTAAAGTTCACGGTGCCCGACGCGTTCCCCACGTTGTCAAAGAACCCCTGGAAGAAGACACTGAAGGCCATGCCAAAGAAGCCCCCACGGATGGTCTCCAGCGCGGCGTCCGGAAGGAGTATCGACCACGCCGTAGAGGGCGTCAGCCCCAGGGTCCCCCCGCCTGCCGCGGCCGGGGCCGGAGATACCACACCGAGGAACCCGATGATTAGTACCACGCTCAAAAGCCGTCTCATTTAACACCCCCCATTCTCTTTTTAGAAATTATTGACCCCAGTCGCGCTTTCTGTGTGATCAAAACTCCCCCGGGCGAGGCGCAATCGACCTGAGCCCCCGATCGAGGATCGGCATGATGTCCCCCGTGGGGGCCTTCAGCGTCGGATCCAGCGCAAAGGCACTCTCCCCGGGGCTCGACTCGCTCAGGACGACGAGGATGACATTGTTCCACTCGTTGGCAAAGCTGTCAATGGGCCGCGAGCGGTTGCCGAAGGCCGGGTCGGCGAGAAAGACCTGCCCCTGCGCGATCCCCTTGATCACCACGAAGTGGGCGTACCCCCGGACGGTGATCAGCGTGATGGCGGGGACCTTGAGCTTGGCCAGGTTCTGGATGTCATTGACCCGATACCCGGCCGACACATAGCCCCGCTGCTCGGCAAAGCGCTTCATCTCCAGGAGGGAAAATCCGTCCTTCTGGATCTTTTCTTTGTCGCCCAGCTCGAGCATGGCCCCGACAGCCTGCTGCTCCGTGACGTCCTCCGCGTAGTAATACTTGAGGAGTGTGGCCATGGCCGCCGCGCCGCAACTGAGGTCATAGGCCTGCCGCACCACGTTCTTGAACCGGAGTTCGGTGATGCTACGCACCGGGACGTTGAGGAGGGTCTGCCCGTGCCCAGGCACCTGGAAAGGGAGTGCGGCCGCCAGCGTGGGGAGCACGCCGACCAGGACCAGACCCAATGTCACCGTGCGGATCCTCATGGAACGTTGATCCTCGTAAAGGAAAAGCCAACCGAGTTGGTCACTATATTGAGATCGCCCGAGGACTGGTTCACCTGGGCGATCCCGCGAAAGCCGGTGAAGGAATCGGTGATGATGTCGGACCGGTTGCCCCCGGAGCTGACACTGTTATCGGCGATCGTCCCGCCGAGGTCGGCATCCCCCAGCGCCACGACGTCAGGCCCGAGGGCGACACCGATGCCGAGGACGACGACGTTGACCTGCTGGTTGAGGCTCCCGGCGGACTGGTTCACGCCGACGATTCCGACCCCCCCTCCGAAGCTGTTCGAGATCCGGTCCTCGTACTCTCCCCCGACCGAGATCACCGTATTCTTGATACTCCGGGCGGACGTCGCGAGGGACAGATCATAGAGCACGCCGTCACCGTCCGCAAAGGCCAGCACGCGGACGTTCGCCTGATTGTTGATGTTCCCCGATGCCTGATTGATGCTCAGAATTCCCCGGCCGTCCACGAAGGTGTCTTGCATGATAGACGTGGAGATGACACCGCGCTCCTCGAGGCGGTTCCCGATCAGCGTCTGGTTCACGAGAGCATCTGCGCTGACCACCGAAGAGATCGCCTCGACACCCTCGATCCCGGAGACGGTCAGCGTCACGTCCACGCCATCGGCCGGGAATACACCTTCGGCGCCGTAAGCGGCAGATGCGCCGAGGATGATTAGAAACACCAACGCCGGGCAGAAGATTCTTGGCTTCATCCCGGTCCTCATCACGTCGGAATGGTTGTGAATAACGCTGTTGATATGTGGATAACGGGCGGGAGGGGAAAACCCCTCCCGCCCTCCGAGTTCATTATCTGGTCGCTGCGACGCTCACCACATTCGACTGGTTGTTCATGTGGCCACTCGACTGGTTCACGCCAGTGATCCCGCTGTTGCCACTCACCGTCGCGGTCGCTTTCGAGGAGCTGTCGAAGAAATTGATGACCTTGTTCCAGGCATTGACCTGCCCCAGATCGGCCTCAGAGAGGGAGACCGCTGGGTCCACCCCGACGGCCACGGAGACGGCGTTGGCCTGGTTGTTCATGTGGCCACTCGACTGGTTCACGCCGGTGATCCCGCTGTTTTTGGAGACGGTCAAGGTGGAGACATAATCCATAAGACTGGTCACAAGCTTGTTCCGCTCGTTCTTCTGGTCAGTCGCCGCCTGGGACTCTGCGAAGCTGCCCCCGAAGAAGAGACGCGAGTGATCGTTGCCACCATCGGCAGCGACGCTCACGGCATTCGCCTGGTTGTTCATGTTGCCGGAGGATAGGTTGACACCGGTGATCCCGCTATTGCCTTCCACGGTACCGGTGCTCTGGTTGGAGCCGAAGAGGGGAGAAAAGTCGAGCTGGAAGTTGCCGGTGTTCGTCTGGTTGACCAGGGTCTCCGACTCGGCCGCCTTGTCGGTGACTTTCAGGACGAGGACAAGGATCACGGCCGCCTTGAACTTGAAGAGCTTTTCTTTGACGATCTTCGTCTTGTCCTTATGGATATCGACGTCGATGTCAACGTCGGCGAACGCGGCGGCTGGAATCAACGCCAGCGCACCGATTAATGCCATGACGACCCACTTACGCATCTTTGACTCTCCTTAGTCTATAGTCTATCGGTTCAGTGGCCAGATGCCCGACACGCGCCTGCTAACTCGTCCCACCTCCTCTCCCTGGGCTGATATACCTTGCCCTCAACGCCCATTTATCGAGACGGTCGAGGTCTGGGTTCCCCCGTGCCCGGTCAAGCTGTGGTGAGAGACGATCGCACCCACCGGGCCCTCATCCCAGATGATCACCCGCTCTGTTTCAGCCTGGCCGGCTGTCCGTTGGGTCCCCCGGCCCGAGACAAGAGCGAGGTCCTCATCGGACAAGCTGCTGTCCCCGAGCTGGACGAGCTGCACGAGCAGGTCATACTCACCCGCCAGGGCAGGGATTGTCCATCCCAGGAGGAGCGAGGCAACCATCATGGTAACCAGGGCAACCCGTTTCACGTCTTTGTTTTCCTTTATTTATGACTAATCTTCAGGAACCTGTTGGCTCTTTCTGACACTTTCCTGCCGATATGGAGGGATGATTTTTGATTTCTCGATTGTCCGCTGTCCGCTCGCACCCCCTTTTTTCAATATGTTAGACAGCCCGACGTCCCCTTTCATATTCATCGGGGACGCTCTAGATCAGAGGCAAGGGGTGTGCCAATCGAGCGAATAGCGCGTAATGTTTTGAAATCACAGGAAAAATCCACGACCGTGCATTTCATGGAAACTCGGTTTGTCAAGTTTCATTCACAGCCATGGGAAGGAGACTGACTACAAAGCAAGCATTAACAAGAATTTAGAGACCTGGAGGCAATGGTCCAGACAGGGGGATTTTTAAAGAAAATTAACACTCGACTCGCCCAGGGGCTAGGCCTTGTCCTTCTCTTTGTCTTTATTCTCTTTTTCGGGTATCCGGATGCCGTACTTGCGGAGGAGGAGATAGAGGGTAGGCCGGCTGATTCCTAACTCGTCGGCCACGCGCCGGAGATTGCCGCTGTGCAGCGTGAGCGCCTGGACGACCAGATCCATCTCGAGCCGCTCCCTGGCCGCCTTCATGGAGAGCGGTCCAGGTGGCTCCTCGCCTTCGGGCAGGGAGAGGTCCAGGTCCTCCGGCGCGATGTAGGGGCCCTCGGCCATCACGACGGCCCGGCGGATCTTGTTCGATAGCTCGCGGACATTGCCCGGCCAGGCGTACGCCTGGATCGCCCGAATCGCCTCCTTGGTAAAGCCCATGAGCCGCTTCCGCATGTGCTCAGTCACCCGCTTGAGAAAGACGAGGGCGATAAGGAGGACGTCTTCACCCCGCTCGCGGAGCGGCGGAATGTCAATGGCCACCACGCCGAGCCGGTAATAGAGGTCTTCCCGGAACTTGCCCTGCGCAATCGCCTCTTTGAGGTCCATATTCGTTGCGGCAATGATGCGGGAATCAACCTGAATCTGTTGCCGCCCCCCGACCCGCTCCAGCGTTTGATCCTGCAGGAATCGCAGCAGCTTCACCTGCAGCGCAATGGGGAGCTCGCCGACCTCGTCCAGGAAGAGCGTCCCCCCGTGGGCGTACTCTACCTTCCCCTTCTTCTGCTGAACCGCACCGGTAAAGGCCCCCCGCTCGTGGCCAAACAGCTCGGACTCGAGCAGGGTCTCGGGGATCGCCCCGCAGTTGATGGTGACGAATGGCCCACTTCTGCGCAGGCTCCGCTCGTGGATGGCCTTGGCCGTCAGCTCTTTTCCGGTGCCACTCTCGCCGATGACGAGGACCGGGACGTCGGTGGTGGCCACCTTGCGGATGGCCGCGAAGACCCGACGGATGCGCTCACTCGTCCCGATCATCTCCTCGATCTCTTCTTCGGTCTCGGGTGGGAGGGTGACCCGCTCGCGCTCGAGCTCGGCGATCCAGCAGGCCCGCCGCATGACCAGTGTGAGGAGGTCGAGGTCCACTGGCTTGCTAAAGACATCGTACGCCCCGTAGCTTACCGCCCGGACCGCATGCTGCCGATGGCCGGACCCTGTGCAGACGATGACCTTGCCAACACTCCCTAGTTTCCGGATCTCCCGCAGGAACCTCAGCCCCTCTTCGGGATTGTCCGGGCGGGGAGGAAAGCCTATTTCGAGGAGGATGATGGTGGGATTGTGCTCGCGGACGAGGCTCAGGGCCGAGGCCGTGTCCTCGGCGGTGAGCACGCTGAATTCATCGCCGAGCGCCCGCTCGAGCTCCAGGCGCACTGCCTCGTCATGTTCAATTATAAGGACGTGAGGCCGAGCCATTCCGCTCCTGCCCCTCAGCTCTTGCGGTGATTTATGATGTCAGACTTATGCCAATATTCTTATAGGACTTATCTGATACTCGTGAACCCGGGTGAACAATGCTAATGCAATTCTTGTGACAATTTGGAGCATATCGACCTGATCGACACACAAGTGTATCTCGGATGACACCCTTCGGCAATATCTTGCGCGTCGGAGAAAATGTGGATGATGGAAGGCGGAGTAGCGGAGACTTGCTGTCTCCAACATCGGCAGGAGGCCCGCGGGACTTTGCAACTTTTACCGTGTTTCAATCAGGCTGTCAAGGACAATTTGGCAGGACAGCGATCGCAGGATGAGCCGTGAGACGCAGGAAGGGCTCAGCGTCTGACAAGAACCGGGTGCAATCCCTGTCTTTCGAGGGTCCCAAGCGTCTTGAGGGCCTCCGCCTGATTTTCATACTCGCCGACCCAGATCTGGTACACCGGGGTGGAGGCAGGCTGCGAGACCACCTTGACCGCGTGATTCTTCTTTTCCAGAATGCGCGCGAGGTCGAGGGCGTCGTCCTGGCGGAAAAAGGATCCCACCTCGGCGCGGAACTTCCCGTCCTCGCCCTCGACCACGTTCGACGAAAACCCGTCCGCCTGCAGTCGCCGCGCGGCCTGCTCGGCCTCTTCGCGGCTGGTGAATTCCCCGCTGGTGACCCGATGGCGGGTGATCCGCGCGGTGGTCTTCCGCACCTCCGGACTGTACCCGAGTTTTTCCAATCGCTCCCTGAGGGAGACGGCGTTCTTTTCGAGGACGAGCGTCGCCACCTGAATGCTGTACCCCGCCTTCGTCTTTCCCGCAGGCTGTGCAACCTGAGGCAGCGGCTGTGGAGTCGGCTGCTCTGCTCGAGCGACAGTCTCGGCCGGCTTCGGGGGTTCCGGGCGGGGCTCGGGCGGCTTCGGCGGCTCGGGACGGGCCTCGACCGGCTTCGCCACCTGGGGCGAGGTCTTCGGTTCAGGCGGTTTCACCACAGGCGGTGGGGCAGGTGGGGGGGGCTGGGCGGCCAGCGCCTGGGGCTCTCTTTTCGCGCGCCACTGCACCATCCATCGAGAGCAGGCCGCATTGGCGGGATCGGATTCCAACGTCCGCGTGCAATCCGCGATCGCACCGTCCATGTCCCCCCGCTGCTCGCGGAGTCGGGCCCGATACGCGTAGAGAAACGGCGCCGGCTCCAGTGCGATCGCCTTCGTCACATCCTCGGTGGCCGCGCCGAGGTTGCCATCCAGTTCGTGGATCTCGGCGCGCTGGACATAGAGGCGAGAGCTCTTCGGATTGAGTTCGATGAGCCTGGTGAGATCCTCCGCCGCGCCCCGATACTGTTTGAGATCTCGCCGGACCCCGGCGCGCTGCTCATAGAGCGACTTCTGGAAGAAGCCGGTGCGGGCCAGCTCGTTCGGATCTGTCAATGCGATGGCGGCCGAGTAATCTGCCAGGGCCCCTTCCTTGTTTTCGAGCACGCGGTAGACCCGGGCACGGGCGCGGTAGTACCGCGCGTCCGACGGGTCAAGCTCGATCGCCCGGCTAAAGGCCCGAACGGCCTCCTGGTAGTCATCCTCCGCCAATCGCACATAGCCGAGCTCGAAGTATTCCTGCGCCGTCGGGGGCACCCGTGCCTGGGTGCTTGGCTTGTCACGGGAGGGACCCGCACACGCCGCCAGAGTCGCGACGAGGATCACAGCCACCACAGATCTTCGCTGACGATCGTTCACCTCGACCTCCGCCCGTCACGGTTCGATTCCTGCCCCGCTCCGAGGGGCGATAATCTATCCCGGCCTCTTTGGCGAAGTCAATAGGTTTTTGCGCGGTGCCCATGTGACGACAGTCCGGCCGCGGCGGCGATTTCCTTTGACGTCATGACCGCATAGGGTATCATGCACCCACAGCCCATCCCGTATTCATCGACATCCAGAAGCTCCACCTGAAATGAGCACACCCATCTCCCGTTCTGCTCGCCTTGGATCTTTGATGCGGCATCCACAGCGAGACCAGCGGTGCAGGACGGCGGAGCTCTTCACGAGAACGAAAGGGGGGCCGCCATGAGTGAGGCAAGAAGGGACACCCTCGTGCGACGGAGTGACCGTGTCGTGCGCAACATTGTTCGCTGGAACGTCCCCGCCATGGTCGTCCTGGGTCTCATCCTTCTCATGGGGGCCGCGGAGGGCCAGAAGGGCAAGGTCGTGAGCGAGATCCGGGCGGAGAGCATCATCCTTGTGGACAAGGCGGGGACGATCCGGGCGGGGCTCACCGTAGGGGCCGACGGCAAGGCGGGTCTGGTCCTGGCCGACGATGAGGGCAGAATCCGCGCGGGGCTGGGTGTCACGCCAGATGGGTCGCCGGGTCTGGCCCTCGCGGACAAGGAGGGGGTGCGCCGGGCAGGACTGGCCGTTGCTTCGGACGGCACCGTGCGCCTCGATCTCACCGATAAGAAGGGCCAGCCCCGGGCCGAGCTGGCCGTGCTGGATTACGGCTCGCCGGTCCTGTTCCTCCGGGGCCCCGATGGAACCCCCCGCGCCCTGTTCGGCTTCATGGGTGACCTATCGCCGACCATCACCCTTACCGACCAAAACGGCAGGCCCCGGGCCGAGCTGGCCTTCACCGATGCCGGCCTGCCGCACCTGGCCATTCTCGACAAGGACGAGAAGTCGAGCGCCTGGCTGACCATCTCCCAGGACGGGTCGCCATCGCTCCGACTCATGGACAAGGAGGGGAACACCCGCTTGCTCGGGGCGGCCGTCGTGGCCGGGGACCCTGAGCCGGGGCGGGGAGACGTCGAGCGCGTTCGGAAAGACAAGCCCAGGGCCGAAGCGGACGCGCTGAGTCGGGATGTCGCCGAGAACAAGCGACAGCTAGCCGCCACCAGGAAGGCACTCGGGGAGATGCAGAAACAGATCAATCAGCTACAACAGGAATTGTCGGCCGCCCAGCCGAAGAGGGACCAGGAGAGGGTCCAGGAGACACGTCGAGAGGAGCGCAAGGAAGTGACCGAGCCGCCGCGGCAGGTTGAGAAAGTGGACACGACGGTCGAGGAGCAGGACCATGTGACGCTGTTGAACCAGGCGCTCGCCTATGCCTCTCGAAACCAGCCGGGGGATCAGGAGCGGGCCGAGACGGCCTACCGGGGCGCGGTGCAAGTCGCCACGGCCAAGAACGTCCAGGACCCTGTGATCTATAACGCCTACGGGGTCTTCCTCCAACAGCAGAAGAGACTCGAAGAGGCCGAGACCTTTTACAAGCGGGCGTTAGAGGTGAACCCGAGGTACGGGAAGTCCTTGTTCAATCTCGGGACCCTCTACGAGTCGAGAGGAGACCTCCAGCAAGCCTTGGAAAAATACAAGGCGGCGGAAGAGGCGGGCCTGCCGCAGGGCAGGGAGCAGTATCTCCGCCTGCGATCCACCCTGAAACAGTAGATCAAACCGCATCGCAACGTCAGGCGTGAGGGGTGAGGGGCGGTGGGAGAGTGATTGCAGGGACGCCCCTAAGAGATAGAGATGAAGAGGCGAGCGTCCACGACCGCGGCGCCCTTCCCCTGCTCAAAGACGATCAAGGGGTTCATGTCGAGCTCGTGAAGCTCCGGGAAGTCCAGGGCGGTGGGGAATTTACACTTGCTTTTTAAAACTGTGTCAGTCCCGGAACCGGACCTCCCCTGTCGTGATGGTCTCGACGCGACCTTTATCCGTCCGCAAGAGGAGGAGGCCGTACTCGTCGAGCCCCCACACGATCCCCGTAAGGGTCCGTCCATTGATCTTGACCTGGATCCGACGCCCCATCATGATGGACCGTTCAAGCCATGCCCTGAGGATCAGCTCCCTGCCGCCCTGGATGTACCGCTGATACCAGGCCTCCAGTTGAGAGAGAAGGGCCGCCGCACATCGGGCCCGATCGAGCTCCTTGCCCATGGCCTCCTTGAGGGAGGTGGCCCCTTCAGCAACCTTGCCCAGACCCTTCTTCAACATGGCCCGGGAGACGTTGAGATTGACGCCGATCCCTAAGACGGCGAAGTCGATGTGCTCGCCCCG
>Ga0247727_10001941_pt1 | contig 47890 bp, 35 predicted proteins | sample WisWelCaveWW1625_FD_202498 | JGI IMG/M metagenome (GOLD analysis project Ga0247727, IMG submission 202498) | Biofilm microbial communities from Wishing Well Cave, Virginia, United States - WW16-25 | ecosystem: Environmental > Aquatic > Deep subsurface > Groundwater > Cave microbial mat | place...
CGTCTTCACGCGAGACCCGGGACGAACGGGGATGAGGGACGGCGCCACAACCGTACACGGCACGCCGGCCGCGGTCAGCTGGCGCTGAAGCGCGTACCCGGTCGGCCCGGCTTCGTAGCAGCACCGCAACGCTCCGGGCGCCTGCCGCAGAAGCCGCCGCGCCAGACGCCGGACCGCCTCGGCCGTGTTCGGCTCGTGCCACTCCGATGGCTCGGCCTCGTCGGCCAGGAGCATCGCCACGTGAATCGAGTTCTTGTGAACGTCCATCCCGACGGTGGTGCTAGACTCTGGGCTCACGACCGGCTCCTCTCGTATGCGGCTCTGGCGCCGCTGGCGCTAACCCGCGATCGACGGCGGCGGCTCGTCCGTCGCCTCTGTCGGACGTCTCCTCGGAGACGACACGACCTTACGACCGCGAGCCGGTCGTTCCATATTGTCTAACGTCACACCAACCTCCACTCCTCGCTCTGCATCTCGGACCCTTATTAAGGGGACCGGAAGCGGCGTCATTCTTCATGAGCCGAATCGGGACGATTCGCCGCCTCTTAGGAGTAGCCCGTTCCGTCGTCCAACACTCCGCGAGGAGAGAAAGGATCACACAATGGCTTCCCGGCACCATCTGGGCAGATCTCCTCTCGACTTGGCCCTCGTTCTCGTCGCCCTGACCACGATCGGTCTCCTTCCACCCTCACCGGCGGCGGCCGCCTCCGACACGTACCTCTACATCTGGACGGGCGACCAGGCGCGCGTCGCCCCAGACTTCCTCGCGGTCGTGAACTTCGACGAGAAGTCGCCGGACTACGGAAAGGTGATGACGACGGTGCCGCTGCCCGAGCCGGGGCACACGTGGAACGAGCCGCACCACGTCGGGCTCTCCGCGGACGGGAAAGTCCTCGCGTGCGGCGGCCTCCTCTCCGTCCTCAAGGGGCAGAAGGAGGTCTTCTTCTTCGACGTCTCGGACCCGGCCTCGCCGACGTTCCTTTCCGCCGGCGATCCGCCGCAATCCGGCGTCACCGACGAGTTCTACGCGCTCCCGGCGGGCGGGTTCCTCGTGACGATGATGGGCGGCGCGGCGGGCCACCACCCGGGGCGCGTCGCGGAATTCGACGCGAGCCTAAACCTCGTCGCCGAGCACCCGAGCGAGCCGCCCGCCGAGGGGTTCAACCCGCACGGCATCGCGGTGCGCCCCGAGGCGAACCTCATGGTGACGAGCGACTTCATCTGCCCCTCGACGACGCTCCACGCCGTGCCGGGGGACCTCGCTCTCCGCGGGAGCGTGCGCGTGTGGGACTACGCGGCGCGGAAGATCGTCCGGACGATCACGATCCCGAACGAGGCCGGCACGATCGACGTCCGCCTGATCCCCGGCGACAAGAAGATGCGCGGGTACACGGCGGGGATGACCGACGACCAGCTCTACCTCCTCGACACGCGGGCCGGGACCGCGGCGGCCGTCTTCGACTTCGCGTCGATCGCGAAGGGCGGGTGGCCGCAACTCATGCGGATGACCAAGGACGGCAAGCGCCTCTTCATCTCGATGAACATGGCCGGCAAGGTCGTCCTGTTCGACACGTCGAACCCGCAGAAGCCGAAGGTGCTGAGCGTGCTCGACCTCGGGAAGGACTCGGGGCCGCACTACATCGCGCTCACCGGCGACGAGAAGCGGCTCGTCATCACCGACTACTTCCTGAACGAGGACGACGCCGGGAAGGTGCATGCCGAGGGAGACCACAAGGTCCACGTGGCGAAGGTGGGCAAGAAGAGCCTCACGCTCGACCCCAAGTTCCGGCTCGACATGAACACGGCGGTCGCGTCCGGGCCGGCGAGGCCGCACGGGGTGGCGTTCAAGTAATCTTCTAGATCGGCCGCCGGGGCCCGCGTAGAATCGCGGCATGGTCCGACTCGGGATCGTCGGCTGCGGGCCCTGGGGCCAGAACCTCGTCCGCAACTTCGCGGACCTCCGCGCCGCGACCATCACGCTCCTCTGCGACGCGGACGATGGGTCGCTCGCGAAGGCGAAGCGCTTCGCGCCGGGCGCCCGCACGACGCGTCGCCTCGACGACGCCCTCGGAGCGGACGACGTCGACGCGGTCGTCATCGCGACGCCGGCCGCCTCGCACGGCGCGATGGCGCTCGCCGCCCTGCGCGCCGGCAAGCACGCCTTCGTCGAGAAGCCGCTCGCGACGTCGAGCCGCGAGGCGGCGCGCGTCGTCGCCCTCGCCGAGAAGACGCGCCTCACGCTCATGGTCGGGCACACGTTCCTCTACAACGCCGCCGTGAACCAGATCCGCGACTACATCGCGCGCGGCGAGATCGGCGAGGTCTACTACATCTACTCGCAGCGGTTGAACCTCGGGAAGGTGCGGGACGACGTGAACGTGATGTGGAACCTCGCCCCGCACGACATCTCGATCGTCCTCCACTGGCTCGGCGAGAAGCCGACCGCCGTGAGCGCGAAGGGGCTCACGTTCCTCCAGGACGGGCTCGAGGACGTCGTCTTCGCGAGCCTCGACTTCGCGGGCGGGAAGTGCGCGCACATCCACAACTCGTGGCTCGACCCGTCGAAGGTGCGGCGCGCGACGATCGTGGGATCGAAGAAGATGATCCTGTACGACGACATGGCGAACGACGCGATGATCCAGCTCTTCGACAAGGGGATCGATCGCAAGCACCTCGACCGGACGCTCGGCGAGTACGACTCCTTCGCGAAGTTCCAATTGATCCACCGCGCAGGCGACCTCCTCGTGCCGCGCGTCAACTTCGTGGAGCCGCTGCGCGTCGAGTGCGAGCACTTCGTGGAGTGCGTGCGCACGGGCGCGCGGCCGCGCACCGACGGCGAGCACGGCCTCGTCGTCGTCCGCATCCTCGAGGCGCTGCAGAAATCCCTCGAGTCGGGCGGGAAGTCGGTCCCGATCCGCTGGGGGAACGAGCGGCCGACGTAGCGGTCGGGGCTCCGACATGCCGGACGTCGTCGTCGGACTCGAGGTCCTCGCGATCCTGGCGCTCGCCGTTCTCGCCTGGCGCCGGGCTCGGCCGGCGTCCCCACCGTTCACGCGCCCCGTCCTCGCGATCGCCGCCGCCCTCGTCGCCCAGACGCTCGTCCTCGTCGCGCTCTTCCCGATCGCCGACACCCTCACCGAGCCGTCGCGGACTTCGCTGGACTCCCTCACGCTCGTGACCGCGGCGTTCTGGGGGACCCAAGTCGCGCGTGTGATCATCCTAGCCTTCGCGTGCGCGTCCTGGGCAGCGATAGTGAAAGGGTCGGCTGGAGCGACGCGCTCGCTCCTCGCGATCCTCGTCTTGCTGGCCCTGACGCGGTTCGGCGGCGGGGCGGCCTTCTTTGGCAACCTCGCTCTCCTCGTCGTCCTCTACCGGGCGCCGTGGACGCGCGGCGCGAGAGGGCTTCGGTTGTTCGGCGCCTCACTCCTCGCGGTTCTCTTCCTACTCGTCGCGGTCAGCGCGCGCGACACGATGTCGGTGAGCCCCCCGACGGGGGACGAGCCGGTCGTGCTCGCGCTCACGAAGGGCGCATGCGAGATCCGTGGAGATCTCCCGGCGCGGGCCGCGGCGCTCGTCCGGTTGGCGACGCCCTGGTCCGAGGCCGCCAGGACCGCGTTCAACCTCTTCTTCCTCCAGACGCTCGGCGTGCTCTTCCGCAGCGTCGCGAGCGGCCTCCCCTTCGGCCTCCCGAGACTCACGCTCCGTCGTATGAGCCTCGAGCGGCGCTTCGCCGTGACCTACACGCTCGTCCGCCTCGTGCCCGCGGCGGTCCTCGTCGCGGTAGTGACGCTCGGGGTCCCGCTCGCGCTCGGCATCCACAAAACGGTTCGTGCGCGCGCGGCGCTGCGTGAGGAGATCCTGCGCGCGGTCCCGCTGGCAGAGGCCGCGCTGGACTCGGCGGTGAGCACCGCTACGCCCGATGACGCCGCCCGCGCGGAAGCGGCGTTGGTCGCCGCGCGGCGCCAGCAGGGCGCCCGGTTCGCCGCGACGCACGTGGTCGTCCGCATTGCCCCCTCGGCGCTCGGGAAGGCGGCGACCGGTGAAGTCGACCGTCCCCCATCGGACGCGTCGAGCGTGTTCGCTCGCTCGGTCGCGACCCCAGGCACGCCATCGGCGCTCGGCGAGCGATCGCCCTTCCGCGAGTTCCCCGGCGACACGCTCGGCGGCCTCATCGAGGCCGGGGGCGTCCTCTATCTCGCGACCGCGCGGCTGGACGCGGGCGACACGAACCGCGGCGCCCTCATCGCCGAAGCCTTCGTCCCCGCCGACTCCGCATTCGTGAATCGCCTCGCGCGCGACATCGGGGTCGACATCGAGATCCGCACGACGCCGAGGAGGCGCATCAAGCGAACCGAGACGACGCTCTCGCTCTCTCCCGGAGACACGACGGTCACCGTCCCCGAGATCCTCGTTCGATCGAACGAGCCGCCCGCCCCGGAGGCGCCGAATCTCTGGCACCGCCCGCGTTACCTCGGCCAGGAGACGACGGCCCTCGGCGACTGGCTCCACCTCCCCATCGCCGGACCGGGCGTCATCCTCACCTATCATGCCTCCGCCGCGGAGATCGTCCACGCGCTCGGCTCGGCGTTCTTCATGCTGATCGACTCGAGCATCGGTCTGCCCGGCATCGCGCTTGCCCTCCTCATGCTCGGGATCGCCGAGATCATCGCCGTCCGCATGGGGCGGGGGATCACGCGCGGCGTCGTCGAGGACGTGGGTACGCTGACCGACGCCGCGAAGCGGATCGGGCGAGGAGACCTCGACCACCGCGTGCCGGTGCGCGGCAAGGACGAGCTCGCGAGCCTCGCGGGATCGTTCAACGCGATGGCGGAGAACCTGCGCCGCCAGCAGGCCGAGCTCGTGGAGAAGGAGCGCATCGAGGAGGACCTCGCCGTCGCGCGGGAGATCCAGGCGCGCTTCCTCCCGCAGTCGTCGCCGCAGGTGCCGGGGGTCGAGATGGCCGGGGTCTCGATCCCGAGCCGCGAGGTGGGCGGCGACCTCTACTACTTCCTGCGGCTCTCGGGCGGACGCGTCGGCATCGCGCTGGGCGACGTCTCCGGGAAGAGCGTCCCCGCCGCGCTCCTCATGTCGAGCGTGCTCGCGGGGCTCCGCGCGCAGACGCAGTTCGGCGCGGACGTCCACGAGGCGATCGCCAACATGAATCGCCTGATCGTCGACGAGATCGAGCCCGGGCGGTTCGTGACGTTCTTCTTCGGCGTTGTGGATCCGGCGGCGGGCGTCATTCGTTACGCGTGCGCGGGGCACAACCCGCCGCTCAAGTTGGGGGCGGACGGCGCGTGCGAGTGGCTGACGGAGGCGGGCGTGCCGCTCGGTATCCTCCCCGAGGCGGAGTACCGCGCGGCGACCGCCTCTCTCGCGCCCGGCGACATCCTCGTCCTCTACTCGGACGGCATCTCCGAGGCCGAGGGGCCGCCGATCCCGCTCGAGGGGGGCGGCGAGGAGCCGGAGCAGTTCGGCGTCGATCGGCTCGTCGAGACGGTCCGCGCGCTGCGCGGCCGCGCCCCGGCCGAGATCGTCGGCGGGACGGTGGACGCGGTGCGCCGCTTCGAGCGGGGCGTCGCGCAGTCCGACGACATCACGCTGGTCGTCGTGAAGATGGCGACCGCCCGCTCGGCCGTCTAGCCGCTCGGCGCGAACGACGCCGGCGTGAAGACGCGCGAATATCCTTCGAGATCGCGCCGCCACCACGCGCCCGACTCGCGGCGCGCCGCCGCATCCGTGAATCGGTATCGGTAGATCGCGACCCGCACGAATCCCGGCGGCGCGTCGGGGAACGGATCGCGCGCGAAGAGCGGCGCGACGACGCGCGGCTCGATGAAGAGCCGTTCGAGGAGCCGGTCGAAGTACGGCGCGCTACGCCCGCCGCGGAGAGTGAGGAACCACAGTTGGAAGTCGACTCGCGGCTGGTGGGGCGCGACGAAGCCGGGAGCGCGCGTCGGATCGCCCGGCTTGTAGCGGAACTCGTACGGCCGCCACGCGTCGCCGTCCTCGCTCCCCTCCAGGACGATCTCGCGCCGGACGAGCGTCATCGTCGCGAACAGGTGGTAAGCGTTGATCGAGCGGGACGCGAAGAGCGCGCGGCGCACCGGCGCGAGGTCGCGCTCGAGACCCTCGAGCGGCCGGATGAACCGAAGGAAGGGAACGACCGAGAGAGGGACGAGCACGAGGGCGGCGAGGACGAGCGCGCCCGAGCCGCGGGGGGCGAGCGCGCGCGCCGGCTCGCGCGCGGCCGGCGCGGCCGGGCCCGCGGCGGCCCCGGCGTCGCCCTCGGTCGCCCCGGAGTCGCCGCCCGCTCTCCCCCACCGCGCGCGCCGCGCGATCCATGCGAGATGCCCGTCGTCCAGCACGAAGAGGCAGAGCGCGGCGGAGAGGGTGTTGAAAAACCCGTAGTTCGCGGTGAGGACGATGCTGATCTGCATCGCGATCATCACGACGAAGACCGCGCCGCGAACGCGCCGCGGGCCCCAGATCGCGAGCGGCAGCCCGATCTCGACGACGAAGGTGTACAGCGAGCACGCCTTGTGCGCCCAGAGCGGCATCTGGTGCGCGTACCAGCCGACCCACGTGGGGAGCGGCGCCGTCTCGTAGTACGTCGCCATCGCGGTGAGGTCGCGCCACGTCGGGTCGCCCGTGAGGAGTTTCGCGGCGCCCGATTCGACGTGGAGGCGGAAGACGAGCCACAGCATGAGGAAGACGCCGACGCCGCCCGGAGGCGGCGCCCGCCGCGGCCGCCAACCGGCCGGCGCGATGAAGAACGAGAAGAAGGCGCTCTCGAGAAGTAGATTGTCCCACTGGAACGAGAGGAAGTCCTGCCCGATCGTCGCGAACGAGAGGTAGAGCGCCCAGAGCAGGAAGAGAACGAGGCGCGGCGCGATGTTGAGGACGAGGAGGACGCTCGCGAGCGCGCCCGCCGCCGCGACTCCGACGAGCGCGCCGTCGCTCGCGTCGATCCAGAAAAGGGTCGGGGCCTCGAGGACGCCGGCGGCGCCGCGGATCGCGTCGAGGTACTCGCGCGCCGGGAGGAGGCCGCGGCGGCCGAAGAGGAGCGTGACCTGGGAGAGGAGCGAGAGGAAGGCGACGAGGAAGATGCCGCCGAGGATGCGCAGGAAGAGGTCGCGCACGCGCGCGCGCGCGGCGCCTGCGGCGGGAGCGTGCGGATGGAGGCGGCACTCCGCGTCCTCGCAGACCTCGCCCTGCAGGCGGAAGCGATTGCGCGCGACGAGCGCGTACCCCGCGTCGAGCGCGCGCCGGAGCGGCGGAATCTCGTAGAGCCAGCCGGCCGGCGCGAGAAGCGGCGAGAGGCGGAGCGTCCGCGAGACCGCCTCCGCTCCGCTCGCGACGCGGCCGTCGGGGAGGACGAGTTGGAGCGCCTCCTCGCAGCGTTCCTCCGCGAGCGCGGGGTACTTCGCGAGGACGCCCGGATCGCGGAACGACTCGATGCGGACGCGGCCCCCCGCCCACCGCTCGAGGCGGCGCGCTTGCGCGACGCAGAAGCGACAGTGGCCGTCGTAGACGAGGACCGGAAGATCGGACACGGCGCGGTCGCCCGCGGTCACGCCCGCTCCTCCGGCGGGCGGAGCCCGCGGAACGCCCGATAGAGAAGGACATCGTAGACGATCTTCATCCCCGCTCCGACGAAAAGCGGCGTCGCAAGCGAGACTCCCTGCATGAAGAGCCCCGCGAACGACGGGGCGACGGACCATGCGGCCATGCGCACGAGGTGCGTGACGCCCGAGGCGATCGTCCGCTCCTCGGGGCGCACGACGCCCATCACGTACGACTGCCGCGTCGGCACGTCCATCTCCACGAGGCCCTCGCGCACGAGGAAGAGCGCCGCGGCGACCGGAAAGGTCGGCGCGAAGGCGACGGTGACGAGGAAGAGGCTCGAGGGGATGTGCGTGAAGACCATCGTGTTCACGAGGCCGATCCGCTTCGCGAGCCACGCCGCCCCGAGGTGCGAAAGCGCGTTCGCGACGCCGGCGCCGAAGAAGAGCGCGCCGACGACGTCTTCGCCGACGCCGAAGCGCTCGTGGAAGAAGAACGCGAGGAGCGCCGTCGTGAGGAAGCCGCCCGCCAGGCTGTCGAGCGAGAAGAGGAGCGAGATGCGACGGAGGACGCGCCGGCTCTCCGGGGAGAGAGGGACGGCGGCGCGCTCGGGCGCTCCGTCCACGGCGGGCGAGAGGCGCAGGTAGAGGATCGCGGCGATCGCGAAGAGCATCGCGGGCGCCGCGAGCCCGATCCGCAGCGAGGCGAGGTCATCGACGCCGCCGACGCGCCGGACGAGGACCGGGAGCCCGGCGCAGAGCCCGCCCAGCGCCCGCCCAGCGTCCTGGCACACGTTGTACCACGCGAACGCGCGCGTGCGCGCGGCGGGGGCCGTCGTCGCCGGCAGGATCGCCTGCTCGACGACGAGCGACGCGCCGCGGTCGCGGCCCATGCCGTTCACCATCCCGAGGAAGGCCGCGGCGAGCACGACGGCGAAGTGCGAGCCGAGCGCGAGGAGGAGGCCGCCGCCGGCGGAGAGCAGCGCGACGCCGACGAGGAGGCGCCGCCGCCCGATGCGGTCCGAGCGGAGCGTCGCGAGGAGGGTCGCGACCGCGCCGCCGAAGAGCCCGGCGCCGATCACGACCCCGATCCGCGCCGCGTCGAAGCCGAGCCTCGCGAGGTAGATCCCGAGGAGCACGGCGACCATCCCCGTGGCGAGCGCTCGGAGAAACGTCGCGGCGAGGAGGATCCTGCGATCGCTCACGACGCGCTCGGGCGCGAGACCGCGGTCAAGGTGAAGGCGCCGACCGTCATTCGCGCCGAGCATACGGGAGCCCACCGCCCTGCGCAATTCGTGCGCAGCCCGGCGGGTCCGTTCGGGCGCCGCGACCATAAACTATGGCGCCGGCGACATGGTCTCCGCGGCGGGCGCGCCCGCGGCGACGCTCCGCGTCGACCAAGAACCGCTCGAAACCGCCACCATCGTCCCCGCATCGCGTGGTCGCCCGCCGCCGTCCGTCCGGAACACAGCTTGCGTATCGGTCGATAAGCCCGTGTGAGCAGCGCGGGTGAGAAGGAGATGACGCGATGCGGCGCAGTCCATCCACAGCGGGATTCTCGCTCCCGGAAATCATGGTCGTGATGGTCGTCACCGGTATCTTGGCGGCCGTCACGGTCCCCCCCCTCATGGAGGTGCTTCGGACGAACCGCACGGAACTCGCGATCAACGAGGTTGCGATCTCCTTGCGGTCCGCGCGCTCCAAGGCGGTCTCGCAGGGCAACAACTTCGTCTGGACGTGGGACGGCGTGAACAAGACGTACAGCGCCTTCGACGACGACGACAACGACGGCGTGAACGACCCGGGCGAGACGCTGTACGGGCCGTCCCCGCTGCCGGCGGACCTCACGGTCGTGATGGCGACGCTCCCCGCCGTCATCACCTTCTTCCCTCTCGGAAACGCGTCGGCCGGAGGCGTGGCCGCATTCTCGGACGGTGAAGGGGGCGCGATCCGGATCACGATCGAATCCGCGACCGGGACGGTGAGCGTGTCGGAACACCAAGCGATCATCGCAACACCCATTGAGTGAGAGGAGAGATGGCCGTCATGTCCGACAGGCGGAGCACGAAGAACGGCGGCTTCAGCGTCGTCGAGGTCTTGGTCGCGATCGTCATCGGGGCGATCGGTCTCATGAGCCTCACGCAGGTCTTCCCGATGGCGGGGCGCGGCCTCAATCAGTCGAAGAGGGCGACCGAGGCGACGCTCGCCGGCGAGGAGAAGCTCGAGCAGCTGCGCGCGCTTTCCCTCGCGCACGCCGACCTCACGGCCGGGACGCACGAGGACTCGACCCAGGTCTCCGGCGCGCCTTACCGCCGGATCTGGACGGTCGAAGACGACAAACCATTGGTCAACATGAAACGTGTTCGCATGCGCGTCATGCCCGCGGTTCAGGACACCTCGAACGCCGTGGTCATCACGGGCGTCCTTGGGAGGAGGTAATGGCTTCCATGACAAGCAATCGATCGGGCTTCACGCTCGCCGAGCTCGTGATCGCGGTCGTCCTTTCGGCGGTCGTAATGGTCTTCGTCTACAGCTTCCTGAAAAAGAGCACCGACGCGACCCAGGCCGGCGAAGGGTTCGCTGACGTTCAGCAAAACCTTCGCGTCGTCGGCGAGATCCTCGCCGAGAACGTCCGGCAGACCGGGTACGGCATCGATTTCGGAAACGGCCAGCAGGGCCTCGTGCACGCCGGCCCGTGGGACATCGTGTTCAACGCGAACCTCTCCCCTGAGCCGGACGTGTTCGGCGACGCGCGCGTGCCGGTCGCGATGGACCCGGCCGGCGCGCCCTCCACGGTCCCCGCGACCGGGCCGACGTTCTACAGCCCGACCCGCGCCTTCGGGACCGGCGCCGAGACCATCTACTTCACCCTCGACTCGGACGGCGACGGCGTGGTGACGACCAGCGACCACGGCGACGACGACGAGGAGGACGCGGGCGGGCCGCGCGACTACATCCTCTCGCGGCGCGTCTACGGGAGCGACTCCCTGGGCTCGAACGGCGGGGCGCGAGAGAAGATCGCGCTGTGCGCCGGACCCTCGGCGTACTCGGACGTCACGACGCTCCCCGTCTTCCAGTACCTCTACGACCACGACGATGACCCGTCGACGCCGCTCCTTCTGTGGGGCGACGCCTCCGGGAACCTCGCCCTCGAGGCGTTGGAGATCTCCGGCATCACGGCCGTCCCAGCGGCGACGCTCCCACAAGTTCAGCGTATCCGCATGACGCTCCTCGGCGACACGCGCGACCTCTCGGGATCCGACGGCCGAGTCGCGGCCCACGGCGACGCGTCGTCGACGTTCCGCACGGAGGTCGCGATCCGCAACAAACCGCGGACGCTCGCGATCGTCAAGGGGATCGTCTTCTCGGACAACAACCAGGATGGCGTCCGTCAGTCGGGCGAGCCGGGAATCTCCGGCGCGCAGATCCGCCTGAGCAGCGGGCACCGGATCACCACGGGCCCCGCCGGGATCTACTACTTCGAGGTCGAGCCCGGGTCCCACACCGTCGCGGAGACGGACGCGCCCGGCTACACGTCGACGACCCCAAACCTGGTCAATGTGAACGTCACGCCGGGCGAGGTGCGGGCCGTGGACTTCGGCGACCGCCCGACCTCCGGCCTCGGCTGGATCAAGGGCATCGTCTGGAACGACGCGAACAACGACACGACGATCGACTTCGACGAGAACGGGATCAGCAATGTGCTCGTCTACCTCAACACCGGCGATCGGGACACGACGGACTCGTTCGGGCGGTTCGCTTTCCACGTCCCGGTCACGTCGTACACCGTGACCGAGATCGACTCGGCCGGCTACATCTCGACGACGCCGAACCAGCTGAACGTGACGATCCCGGCCGACGGCGACACGGTGCGCGTCGCATTCGGCGACCGACTCGCGAGCGCGGTCGGCGTCATCGAGGGGACCGTCTTCCTCGACGAGAACGAGAACGGGATCCAGGACGGCGGCGAAGGCGGCATCCCGCAGGTGTCCATCCACCTCGACGGCGACCAGGACTCGACGCTGACCGACTCCCAGGGGTACTACCGCTTCACGGTCGACGTGGGGTCGTACGACGTGACGGAGATCGACCTCGAGGACTACGTCTCGACGACGGAGAACACCGTCTACGACGTCTACGTGGAGCAGGACTCGACGGTCGTGGTCAACTTCGGCGACCGCAGCGAGACGCAGCTCTCGTTCGAGGAGATCATCCTCTCGAACTCCGTCCGCGCCCTCTCCGTGGGGACGGCGGACTTCAAGGAGGACGCGCGAGGCGACGTGGAGATCATCCTCGGCACGAAATATGTGGCGGGACAGAACAACATCAACGCCTACTTCAACACGTGGGTCAACTCGAACACGCCCAACTCGTCGATCTTCAGCGGGACGCCCACCTACACCTGCAACGGCACGGCCGACGTGGGGGCGATCGGCATCGGGCTCCACAACAGCGACCTCTACCCGGACGTGGTGACCGGGCTCTACGCGACGAACTTGAACGTCAAGTCGTGGCTGACGCAGACCAGCGGATCCAACAAGGGGAAGTTGCCCAGCGCGGCGAACTACACGTACTCGACCGGCCTCGGCGCGCAGGTCCTGGCGGTCGCGATCGGCGACGTGACGGGAACGAGCGCCATCGACCTCGTCGTCGGGACGCGCGTCGCGGACGGACAGGGTCGCCTCGAGGTCTGGACCGGGACGGGAACGGGAACGTTCTCCCTCGGCGCGCTCGACACGTACACCCTGAACGCGGGGGGTATCTCGCTCGGCGAGCCGTACGGCATCGCGATCGGACAGATCGATGGGACCGGCGGGAACGACATCGCGATCGCGACCCGCACGGGCTACTACACGGGCCGCATCGAGGTCTTCAACCAGAACGGCGCGTCCGGACAGTTCGTGCCCGCTCGGAGCTACGTCACGTCGGGCCAGGCGAACGCCATCGCGCTGAAGGACATGAAGGAGGACGGCGCGAACGACAAAGATATCGTCATCGCGACGTCCCGATCCGCGGGCACGGGCGAGGTCGAATTGTGGCTCAACCGCGGCGGCGGTGACTTCGGCTCCTACGACCCGAGCACGTACAGCTGGGTGAAGAGCGACTCGATCGCCGTGGCCGGCGAGGTGATCTCGCTCTCAGTGAGCAACATGGACCTCGACGTCTATCCGGACGTCTGCGCCGGCCTCAAGACGCTCTCGGGGTACACGGGATCGCTGGTGGTCTACAGGGGCTTCGGCTACTTGCCGAACTCGGGCACCGCGTGGTCCGGGAGCGAGATCGGCGAGGTGGTCGCGATGGACACCAACGACTTCAACAAGGACGGGAAGATGGACGTGGTGGTGGGAACCCGAACCGGGTCGACGACTGGGAAACTGGTCGTCTACTTCCAGCAGTGAGGGAGTGACATGCGGGCCAAACTGAGCCAATACTTCGAATCGGGGCCCGGTGAGCGGGGCTCCGCGCTCCTCGCGACCTTCGTCGCGCTGTTCTTCCTGATGAGCCTCTCGATCGGGCTCATGGCGATCGTGCGGCCGAGCGTGCAGATCGCCGCGAACCAGGAGCGGGACACGCGCGCCCTCTACGTCGCCGAGGCCGGCGTGCAGGAGATCATCGAGAGGATGAGCCTCGACAGTCCGAGCCTGATGACCGTCAACGGAGGCGCCTTCGACGCCGCGATCCGCGACGCGACGCCCGGGCTCGACCCGAACTGGCGGGTTCGGATCTTCAACGCGGCGCCGGGAGGGGTCGCCGCGATCGGACTCCCTCCTCTCGGAGAGAGCTACACGCCGACGGTCCAGGTCTCGACGGACTGGCTCCCCTACGCGTCGGCGAACCTCCCGGCCGAGGCGCTCATGGTCGAGCACAAGTGGGTGGACGTCGATGGGGACGGGCTGCGCGAGGCCGGCGAGCTCGTGAAGTACGACCGAACGAAGTATCCGCCGGAGAACTTCACGACGGGGTTCCCGGTCGAGGTGGTCAGCGTTCTCGGCAAGAACGGGCCGTCACGGCGGGGGCTGCGCGTGGAGGTGACGCGCCTTCCGATCAACCCGAACCTGAACGCGGCGATCCTATCGAACGAGGGCGTGGACGTCCAAGGGAACGTCTTCGTGGATGGGCATAACCACTCGCTCGACACCCCGATCGACACGGTCGATCCCCTATGCCAGGCGTGGGAATTGGACGCCGGCCGCACCGACGAGAGCGGATGCGCGGTGGCGATCATGACGACGGGTGATCCGGTGGACCGCAACGGCTCGACCGACCTCCTCGGGAGCCCGACGGTCATGGACACGAGCTCCACGAACCCGTTCCTCACGCTCGCGGAGACGCTCGGTCTCACCGAAGCGGAGTTGGCGGAGGTCCTTTCGCACGCGGACTACCACAGCGCGAACGACGCCGCCTTCCTATCGGGCGTCACGTTCATCGACGGGGACGCGACGGGCGGCGAGAAGTTCAACAACTCCTCGGGAGACGGCCTTCTCTACGTGAAGGGCGACATGGACTGCTCGGGGACGTTCGTGTGGAAGGGGCTCGTCTACATCGAGGGGGATTTCCGGATCACCGGGAATCCGTGGATCCTCGGAGCGTGCGTGGTGAAGGGCAAGACGGACTACGCCTTCTCTGGCGGGACGCCGGACATCCTCTTCAGCAGGGACGCCGTCTACTTCTTCGTGAGCCGTGGCCTCGGCTACACGGTCCTCGCTTGGAAGAGGACCTGATCGCGGCACGGCGCACCGATCGGCTCCACTTGAGTTAGAATCGGACGGCGGCGCGGACGACAACCGCGCCGCCGATCCGTTTCGCCACGAGAGGAGCCCCGCCATGGTGACCCGCGCTTCACGAATCGTCTGCCGCACGAAGGGAAACGGCGACACGCTCGACATCACCGCCCGCGCGGCGCGCGCGGTCGCCGACAGCGGCCTGCGTTCAGGGGTGCTCACTCTCTTCGTGGCGGGCTCCACCGCCGGCCTCACGACGATCGAGTTCGAGCCGGGCGCGGTCGCCGATTTCGCGCGGCTCTTCGAGGAGATCGCGCCCGCGGACCGAGAGTATCGTCACCACCTGCGCTGGGGGGACGACAACGGCCACGCGCACGTTCGGGCCGCGCTGTTGGGCCCGAGCCTCGCCGTGCCGTTCGAAGACGGAAAGCTCACGCTCGGGACTTGGCAGCAGATCGTCCTCGTCGACTTCGATACGCGCCCGCGGGAGCGTGAGGTCGTCGCGCAGATCGTGGGAGAATGAAGAGAGGCGGGTTGGGGTCTCACCTGTCCGGCACGGTCCGGGCCTCTCGGCCCTCCCTCCCGCACGCTTCGCCGCCCACTCGTCGCGCCGAAACGGCGCGATCTCGTGGGCACCCGGCGAAGTCGTGAGGGGCCGGACAGGTGAGACCCCAACCCGCCCCATAGAAACTCGCGCGGACACGTCCCCCCAGAGGCCTCGACGCGCCGCCCCTAGGTGAGCAAGCGGAGCGTGCTACTCTCGCCGAACGGAACGACGGTAGCCAGCCCCGTCGAAGATGTTCGGCGTCGGGAGGCCCCGCTCGGTCAGGCGCGAGCCGTCGGTGCCGCCACGGACCGGCGGACTTGTCGGCGTGAGCCCGGCGGCGGCGACCGCGCGCCGCGCGAACTCGACCGGCCTCATGTCCTTCTCGAGCCAATACCGCATGTTGCGGTACTGCGGCGCGATCTCGCACGCGACCCGCGCCCGCGGCTCCGACGCCGCGAGCGCCGCGCAGAGCCCGCGCAGGCGATCGCCCTTCTCGGCGAGCCCGTCCCGCTCGAAATCGCGCAGGAGGATCCGCGCCTCGGCGCGCGCGGCGTTCCCGCCGACCTCGTACGGATGGATGTACCCCTCGTGCTCCTGCGTGGTCTCCGGCGAGATCCCCTCTCGCGGCAGCGCCGCGAGGAGTTTCCCGAGCAGGTGGACCGCGTTCACCATCTTGCCCTTCGCGTGCCCCGGATGGATCGAGACGCCCTCGATCGTCACCACGGCCCTGTCGGCGGAGAACGTCTCGTACTGGACCTCGCCGAGGTTCTCCGCGTCGAGCGTGTACGCGACGTCCGCGCCGAGATCGACCAGCTCGAGCCGGTCGATCCCGGTCCCAATCTCCTCGTCGGGCGTGAAGCAAACGCGGATCGGGCCGTGCGGGATCGCCCGGTCCGCGAGGAGACGCGCCGCGAGCGTCATGACGATCGCGACGCCGGCCTTGTCGTCCGCCCCGAGGAGCGTCCGCCCGCTCGCCGTGACGATCGTCTCGCCGGTCTTGCCCGCGAGGGCTGGGATCGCGGCCGGATCGAGCACCTGCGTCGGATCGTCGGGGAGGACGATCGCGCGGCCGTCGTAGTTCCCGTGGACGATCGGCGCGACGCCGTGGCCGGGAAAGTCGCGGGCCGTGTCGACGTGCGCGAGGAGGGCGACGGCGGGAGGGTCGGCGCGCGCCGACGTCGCCGGGATCGTCGCCAGCACGAAGCCGTGCTCCGTGAGCCGCACGTCGGCCGCGCCGAGATCGCGCAACTCCGACTCGAGGAGGCGAAGGAGGTCCCACTGCCCTGGGGTGCTCGGGCACGTCGTCGAGTGCTCGTCGCTCTGCGTGTCGATGCGAACGTATTCGAGGAAGCGATCGAGGAGCGTGCGCATCGGAGCGGAGCGCGGCATCACCCGCTCACCCCGCCGACGAGGCGGCCGAAGAGATCGGCGTACGCCGCGAGCGTCCTCTCGAGGGAGAAGTGCTCCACGATCCGCTCGCGGCCAGCGTCCCCGTACGCGGCGCGGCGCCCGGGATGCCGCACCAGGGCGTGGATCGCGCCGGCGAGGGCCCCCGAGTCCCCGGGCGACACGAGGAAGCCCGTCTCGCCGTCGAGCACGAGGTCCGGCACGCTGCCGACGCGCGTCGCCACGACGGCGAGCCCGCATGCCATCCCCTCCATGAGAGAGATCGGGAGCGTCTCGCGAAACGGATGCGAGACGAGGACCTGGAGATCGAGCGCGGGGTAGAGCGTTCGCTCGAGATCGCGCCGGAGCCCGAGAAGCGTCGCGTCGCCCGCGAGCCCCGCGTTCGCGATCGCGGCCTCGATCGCGCTGCGCTCCCCCCCCTCGCCAGCGAGGAGGAGCCGCGCCGGCAGCCCGTCGGCGCGCAACCTCGCGGCCGTCTCGATGAGGACGCCGTGCGCCTTCTCGGGAGTGAGCGACGCGACGATCCCGATCGCGAAGTCCCCGTCGGCGAGCCCGAGCGCCGAGCGCGCCGCCGCGCGGAGCTCCGGCCGAGGCCGGAACCGTTCGGTGTCGACGCCGTTGTGGATCACGGTCAGGTTCTCCGGGTTCAGGCGCTCGTCCCGCACGAGGTAATCGCGCTGCGTCTCGGCGATCGCGACGACCGCATCGAGGCGACGCAGGAACCACCGCTCCGTTGCGTTGAACTGGGACGGCCTCCCCCACTTCCCCGTCGCGTGGATCCACGAGACGACGGCCCGCGCCCGCACGAGCCAGCGCGCGAGCGCAGAGAGGAGGAGGACGTTGCGCCCCGGCTCGATGAAGAGGAGGTCGAAGCGCCGGCCGGCGAGCGAGCAGGCGAGGCGGAACGGGCCCAGCGGATCGAGCCGCGACCGGAGGATCCCCGACCGGATCGAGATGCCGGAGGCGGCCAGCTCCCCCGCGAGCGATCCGCCGGCCGCGGTGCCGGGCGACTTGAGGAGGAGAGCCTCGACGTGGAAGCGCGTCGGGTGGAGCCGGCGGAAGAGCTCGAGCGCGAGCGTCTCCGAGCCGGCCACGGGGAAGGAGTTGCCGACGTAGAGGACGCGTGGCGTCGTCATGCCCGCGCCCCCGCCCCGAACAGCCGGCGAGATCTGCGCCAGAAAACCTTGAGGTGCAGCGTCACCCACTGTCGGAGGTTCGGGAGGGTGTAGAGCCGTCCGTAGCGCTCGAGTGGCTTCGCGGCGAAGCCCGGTGTCGACAGGATCCGCGCCGCTTCGAACATCATGCCGGCGCTCTCGGCGAAGATCTTCCGCTCGAGGGACGCGAGCGTTTCCCCGTACGCGATCGGAACGCGCTTCTCGACGACCGGCGCCCCGCGATCGAGGCCGGCGGAGAGCTTCTGCACGGTGATCCCCATCTCCTTCTCTCCGTTGTATAGCTCCCACAACGCGGGCGGCTGGCCGCGATACGCGCGCAGGTCGCCGTGATGATAGGAGAGGACGCCGAGCGATGGGGCGTCGAGCAGGGGCCGGCGGACAATGCCGAATCCGCCGACGAGGATCAGGATGTCCGGCCCGAGGCGGCGGATTCGCGTGACCGTCTCCTCGGCATCGATGTCCTCCACCTCGACGACCGACAGGCCGCGGCGCGCGAAGAACTCGCGCGTGCCCTCGACGGCTTCCGAGCCCCCGAGAGCGCGCCGCGCCGCCATCACGAGCACGTACCCGCCGCGCCCCCGGCGGAGGTTGGCGACGAGCTTCGTGAGGAGGGGCTTCGGTTTCCTGCGGTCGATGACGCAACCGGCGACCTCGTGCTCGCGCGATCCGAGGAAGGGCCCGATCACCCGTGCCTGGAACTCGTTGAGCATCTGCGCGCAGAGGAAGACGACTCTCATCGCGAGGCGCGGGACAGATGCCCCCGCCCTTCCCCCTCGGCGGCGACCCGCCCGTGCTCCTGGCCCATGACCGCCTTCTTGAGGAGGGCCCAGAGCCCGCTCGCCTTGACGAGCATCTCCGTCACGCTGTCGTCGTCACCGATGCAGATCCTCTTGAGAAGGAACGGGTCCGTGGCGCCCGAGTTGAGCCCGGCGTCCACCGTGATGCCGCACTCGTACCCCGCGGCCCTGGCAAGCGCCACGTCGCGGTCCGAGTAGTCCCCGTTCGGATAGGAGAGCGCGTACACGGGCCGGCCGAGGAACGCCTCGAGGTCCGCCTTCGACTCGACGATCTCGCGTCCGGCCTCGTCGTCCGCGCAGTGTGGGAGGATCGGGTGGAACATCGTGTGCGACTGGAAGTCGACGATGTCCCGCATGTCGCGGAGCTCTTCAGCGCTGAGCGCCTGCCGCGCGGGGAGGTCGCGCTCCTTGTCGAACCCCGCCTCCCGGAGCCGCACCTCTCGCTCGGCGTCACTCATCGCCTTGAGCTCCGCGATCCGCTCCGCGGAGGCCTCATGGAGGAACCAGAAGCCGCGGCTCGTCCCCACGATCCGGCTGCACAGGAAGATCGTGACGGGGGTCCCGAGCCTCTCGAAGACGGGCGTGAGGGCGTGGTTCCCGCGGTGACCGTCGTCGAACGTCACGACGAGGGACTTCGGCGGAAGGGCGGACGTCTTCCGCTCGCGGAGCGCCTCGACGAACGCGCGTAGAGGGATCACGGCGTAACGCGCCTTGAGCGCCCGGAGGTGCGCGGCCGCCCGCTCCGGACCGATATCGTGGTAGAGGATGATCGTGACGCGTCGTCTCTGGACCATCTCCCGGATCAGGAAGGGAACGATCGAGGCGCGCAGGAGGAGAAAGACCGCTTTCCGCATCCACGCTCGCATGGTTCTGGCCATCACGGACGCGCGGCGTCGAGCACGCGGCGGTAGACCTCGACGCTCCCCCGCGCGACGGCGCCCATCTCGAACCGAGCGCGCGCGGCCTCGCGCGCCCGCGCCCCCATCGCGGCGCGGAGCGCGGCATCATCGAGCAGCGCACGGATCCGGGCCGCGAGCGCGGCAGGATCGCGTGGCTCAACGATGAACCCCGTCACGCCGTCCTCGACGAGGTAGGGGTTCCCGCCGACCCGCGACGCGACGACGGGTCGCCCCGCCGCCATCGCCTCCTGGATCGCGATCGGCGCGGTCTCCTGGAGCGAGGGGAGGACGAGGCACGCGGCGCCCGCGATCTCTTCGGCAAGCGCCGCCGGTGGAAGAAGCCCGAGGAAGTCGACGCTCGCGCCGATTCCGAGCGCGGCGATCTCGCGCTCGAGGTTTCGCTTGTACCGCGGATCGCTCCATCCGCCGGCGAAGCGAAACTTGGCGCCCGGATGCGCGGCGAGAATGGCCGGCGCCGTGCGCACGAGGTCGAGGGCCGCTTTGCGCGGGATGAGGGGGCCCGATTGCAGGACACGGAGCCCGACCTCGCGCGGCGTGACGTCGAAGAAGATCGGATCGACGGAGGTCTCGAGCGGGTAGGTGCGCTTCAGCGCCAACTCCTTCCGGTAGACCTCCGCGACGTACGGCGTCACGATGACGAAGTCGGTCCCGCGGACGAGCGAGCGGCTCACGACGCGGAGCCGCGGCAGGTAACGGATCCTGTTCTTGATCCCCTTCTCAAGCGCGATCTCCCGCGAGATCACTCCGTGGATCGAGATCACGGTCGGGAGGCCGCTCTCGAGCGCCCCGAGCGCGAAGCGCCCGAGCGAGTGCGCGTGGACGATCTCCGGGCGGATCTCGCGGAGCGCCGCTCGCAGCCGCCGCCGGTCGGGGATCGCGAAGTTCAAGTTCCCGAAACGCGCGCTCCCGAGGAGACGCCGAACTCGGTACGCGCCCCAGTCTGCCTCGCCGACGCGCGCCGCGTCCTCGGTGAGCGTGACGACGTCGAGGCGAATCCCCGGGACGCGCGCGAGGCCCTCCGCGAGGCGGTACGTGATCGCCTCCACCCCGCCCTGGAAGCAGTCCCTCGAGACGGGGAACTCCCCGACGATCGCGACGTGCACTCGGTCCTCCGCGCCGCGGCGCGCTCGAGGATCGGGCGCGTCTCGGACGTGCGGGCTAGCGTAGGGAGCGGCTCCGGTCCTGTCAAGGAAACGGCCTCGGCGCCGATAACCAGTGGACTCGCGGGGTCCGAACGATCCCGCGTGATCCGAGGAGTCGATCGATGGAAATGCCACGCGCGAAGCGAAGCGCGCCACTGCTCGCGGTCCTCTGCGTCGTCGCCCTCGTCGGGTGCGGCGGTGACAACCCCGAGGACGCCGGGCTGAACGGCGGACCGCCGACGCTGCCGGGCGCGGAGTCGATGATCGTCGGACTCGCTGCGTTCGAGGACGGGGGCGCGGCGAAATCGCCGGTGCCGATCGCGGCGCCGGCCGACTCGAGCAACTTCGTCGCGGCGCGGCTCGCGGTCGCGGCGATCAACACGGCGGTGATCGGGTTCGCGGCGGCGCCCGTGGCCGCATTCTCCGCGGCGATCGGGACCACTCCCGTCCAGCAGCCGGACGGATCGTGGGACTGGTCGTACAGCATGACCTTCGACACGCTGTCGCTCAACCTCGTCCTGAACGGGCGCGCGGACGCGCAGGGCACGCATTGGGCGATGCGCGTCACGACCACGGGTCTTCCGGCCGACGTGAGCGACTTCCTTTGGTACACGGGCGAGGCGACGCTCGACGGCGACGTGGGCAATTGGCAGTTCTACGACATCACCGCGCCGGAAACGCCGACCGATCTCGCGCGCGTCGACTGGAGCATCGACGACGCGGACACCCGCTGGCTCTACTGGGTGAACAACCGCCAGGGCGGCGAGCACCTGGGGGACGGCGTCACCTACTCGGTGGACGCGAGCGCCGCGTCGGTCACGCACCTCGATGCCTCGGCGCTCACCTCGGTGGTCGTCGCGTGGGACCTCGTGACGACGTCGGGGAGCCTCACCGCGCCCGGCTATAACGGCGGCGCGGAGGCGTGCTGGCAAGAGAACCACCTCAACACCGACTGCGCTCCGTAGGAGGAGCCGTGCGCAGCGCGCCGCGTTGACAGGCGCGCACCCCCTCCCTATTCTCGCGCGCATGCCGGACCGGAACGGCCGACCCGGCGCGCGGGTCCGCGTCGTCCGCGGCGCCGCGCTCCTCTCCCTCGCCATTCTCCTCGCGCACGCCTGGGCGTACCGGTTCCTCACCGACGACGCGTTCATCTCCTTCCGCTACGCGCGGAATCTCGCCGAGGGGCACGGGCTCATCTTCAATCCGGGCCATGAGCGGGTCGAGGGTTACACCAACTTCCTCTGGGTGATCCTCCTCGCCGCGTTCGACGGGCTCGGGCTTGCGCCGGAGCGCGTCGCGAACGTCCTCTCGCTCGCGTGCGGCGGCGGCGTGTGGCTCCTGGTCCTGCGCGCGGCGACCGGCTCGCGCCGCCGCGCGCCTGGCGACGACTCGGCGACCGCGCCCCCGCTCTGGATCGTTCTCGCCCCGGTCTTCCTGCTCGCCGCGACGCGCTCGTTCGCGGTCTGGTGCACGAGCGGGCTCGAGACGAAGCTCTTCGAGTTGCTCGTCGCCGCCGCGGTCCTCCGCGCCGTCTCGGAAGTCGAGGCGGCCCGCGCCGGCGGCCGCGAGACGTGGGCGCTCTCCTCGCTCCTCCTCGCGCTCGCGTGTCTCACGCGCCCGGACGGGGCCGTCGTCGCGGGCGGCCTCTTCGGCGCGCGCTGGCTCCTCGAGCGCCGTCGCGGGGGCGCGCGGGCGCGCGACGTCGCGCCCGGCGTCGCGATCTTCGCGACGATCCTGCTCGCGCAGCTCGCGTTCCGGCTCGCCTACTACGGCGACTGGGTGCCGAACACGTACCACGCGAAGGTCGGCGGCCGAACGTGGCTCTCGATGGGCGGTCTCTACCTCGCGTCGTTCGCGATCGAGTACGGCGTCCTCTTCTGGCTCCCGCTCCTCGCCGCGGCGGGGGTCGCCGCCGCCCGCGGCGCCGCGCCCGCGCCGCGCCCGACGCTCATCGCCAGCGCGCTCGTCCCGTTCGTCGCGTACGTGGCGGCCGTCGGCGGCGACCACTTCGAGTTCCGTCCGATCGACGTCCTCTTCCCGCTCGCGTATCTCCTCATCGCGGACGGCGCCGCGGCGCTCGCGGCCTGCGGGCGCGCGGCGCGCGCGGCCGCCGCGACGCTCCTCGCGCTCACGCTCTCCAACGCCGTCGTCGTTCCGCTCCTCGGGCACCTCTCGTTTCCCGCGGACTACCGCCCGGGATTCCCTGGCTCCTCCGCGCGCGCGGATGGCACGCGCGACCTCGTGTCGCGCGACTGCTTCCCACTCCTCTTCAGCGTCCCGCTCGTCGGCGCCGCGCTCGAAACGTACAACGGCCTGATCCGCGAGACGACCGCGCACGCGGTCGGCATCCGGCAGGAAGAGCACCGCCTGTTCCTCCCGACCGTCGCCGACGACGGGAAGACCCTCGCGCGGCTCGTCGCCGAGGGGCGACTGCGGCGCGACACGCACGTCGCGATCGGCGCTGTCGGGGCGATTCCGTACTACTCCGGGCTCCGGACGCTCGATCGCATGGGCCTCACCGACCGCGTCGTCGCGAAGGGGCCGAGCCGCGCGCCCGGCGCGCGCCTCATGGCGCACGACAAGATCGCGTCGATGGACCACGCGGCCTCCGTGGGCGTCGACCTGTGGGCCGCCGACAACACGCACCTCGTCTTCGGCCCGGACGAGCCGCGCCTGCGCGAGTTCGCGCAGAGAGAGAAGGAGATCGGCGCGCCGCTCGTCGCGGCGACGGCGGGGCCCGAGCACTTCCTCCTCGCGCACGCCGTGGGGGGCGGCGAGCGCGCGGCCGCGCGCCTCCCGCACCTCGTCGACGCGGCGCTCTACTTCGAGGAGGAGGCCGCGCGGCCCGGGGCGCCGTGGTGGTTCGCGGCGAACCTCGGGGACGTCCTCGCCGCGCGCGGCGATACGACCGGCGCGATCGCGGCGTTCGAGCGAGCGCTCCGCGCGAACCCGGGCGCGACGCGCGCGGAGCACCACCTCGGCGCGCTCCTTCTCGCCGCGGGCGACGCGCGGGCCGCCGCCGCTCATCTCCGCCGCGCGATCGCCCTCGACCCGACGATCCCGCGCATCCGCTTCGACCTCGGCCTCGCGCTCGTCGAGAACGGGGAGCTCGCCGAGGCGTTCCGGCTTCTTCGCGAGGGCGCGGAGGCCGCGCCCGCCGATCTCGCGATGTCGTCGGTCCTCGCGCGCTTCCTCGCGACGTGCCCAGACCGGTCGCTCCGCGACGGCCCCGGCGCCGTGCGGATCGCCGAGCGCCTCCGCCGCTTCACGCGCGGCCGCGACGCGCGCGTCCTCGACACCTTGGCGAGCGCGTACGCCGGCGTCGGTCGCTTCGACGACGCGCGCCGCGCCGCCGAGCAAGCGATCGCGATCGCCCGCTCGCGAGGCGACGACACGATGGCCGATGAGATCCGCGCTCGGGCCGATCTCTACGCGGCGGGCCGCGCGTGGTTCTGAGCGCGGCGCGCGCCGCGCGGCCCGCCGGCGTGATATAATCCACAGGCGCTCCTCGAACCGTCATCTCCACGGAGGATCCGGATGCCCTCACGCTCACGTTCTCTTTCTCTGTCCCGCCGCGCGCTCCCCCTCGTCGTCGGGGCCGTCGTCGCGGTGGTCGCCGCGGCCGCCGCATCCGCCGCACCCACTCCCGAAGCGGTCCGCGTCTACGAAGAGGCCCTCGTGACCCTCCCGACGCGCGACGACGCGCTCCGCATCCTACGCGAGATCCCCGACATCGAGTTCTTGAAGCCAACGGATGAGGAGGGCGCCTACCGCTTCGTGTCGACGCCCGAGATCGACCGCCGCCTGGCGGAGATGGGCTACAGCGTGACGGTCCTGGTTCCCGACCTCGCCGCGCAGTTCGAGGCGTCCGCGACCGCGGGTCCCAACTTTGGCGTCTTCCACACGTACTCCGAGACCGAGGCGTACCTCGACTCGATCGCAGCGGCGTTTCCCGCGATCACGACGGAGAAGTTCTCGATCGGCTCGAGCCTCGAGGGACGCACGATCTGGGCGATCAAGGTCTCCGACAACCCGGACATCGACGAGGCCGAGGGGGAGATCCTCTTCGACGGCGTGACTCACGCGCGGGAGATCATGACCGTCGAGATGTGCCTCCACTACCTGAACTACCTGTGCTCGAACTATGGCGTCGACCCGCTCGCGACCTTCCTCGTCGACAACCGCGAGGTGTGGTTCGTGCCGATCGTGAACCCGGACGGCTTCGTCTACAACGAGACGACGAACCCGAACGGGGGCGGGTTCTGGCGGAAGAACCGGAATCCCAACGGCGGGGGCTGCGTCGGCGTCGACAACAACCGCAACTACTCGTTCGGCTGGGGAGGAATCAACGGGGATCCCGATCCTTGCAGCGAACAGTATCGGGGGACCGCTCCGAATTCGGAGCCCGAGAACCAGGTGATGGAGACGTTCATCGACTCGCGGCAGTTCGTCGTTCACCAGTCGTTCCACTCGGCCGCCGAGATGGTCCTCCTGCCGTGGGGATACGACAGCGCGGTCCAGTCGCCGGACGACTCGCTCCTCCGCGCGATCGGAATGGAGATGGCGCTTGACTCGGGCTACCAGGTCGGCCAGCCGGGCGAGATCCTCTACAACGCGAGCGGCGTGGCGTTCGACTGGTCGTACGGCGAGACGACGAACCATGACAAGATCTTCGCGTACACGACCGAGATCGGCGGGAGCGGGTTCTGGCCTCAGACGAGCGAGATCGCCGGGCTCCTCGCGGAGAACCTGCACGCGCACATCTACCTCACCCAGATCGCGGGAGCCTACCTCACGCTCGCGGGGTCCGCGGTGACCGGCGAGAACGGCAACGGGCGGCTCGATCCGGGCGAGTCGGCGGATCTCTCGATCTCCGTGAAGAACATCGGCGTCCTCGTCGGAATGACCGGCGCGACCGCGACCCTCGCGACGTCGGACGCGTACGTCACGCTCATCGAGGCGGAGAAGGCGCTCGGAGACTTCGCGGCCGGCGAGACGAAGAGCTTCGCCCTCGATCCGTTCGCCGTCGCCGTCGACGCATCGTGCCCGCAGGGACACCAGGCCGCGTTCACCGTGACGCTCCGTGGGGCGGGCGGCTACCTCACCGCAGAGACCCTCACGCTGACCGTGGGATCGCTCCCGGTCCTCTATGCGCAGGACTTCGAGTCGGGAAGCGATTGGGCGAACGATCCATCACACACGGCGGCGGCTGGGGCGTGGGCGCGCATCGACCCCAACCCGACCGGCTACCAGCCGGGCAATGACGCGACGCCGGACCCCGGCGTCTTCGCGCTGATCACGGCGCAGAACACCTCGGAGGGCGTCGACGACGTGGACAACGGCGTGTCGGCGACCCGCTCGCCCGTCATCGACCTCTCGACAGTGGCCGAGGCCGAGTTGGATCTCCAGTGGACGCACGGTCAGCGAGACGCGAACGACGACCCGTCCGGTGACTACTTCCGAATCGATTTGTCGACGAACGGCGGTGCGACGTACCCGGTTAGCCTCCTGTCGCGCGGTGACCAAACTCACGCGGCGGGATGGAACGCTCTCTCGGTGCGGCTCGACTCGGTCGCCGCGCTCACCTCGACGATGCGGCTCCGCGTGCAGGCCGCGGACGGTGCGGCCAACGGTGACGTCATCGAGGCCGGCATCGACGAGGTCCGGATCGTCGTCCCGGGCTCGAGCAACGTGGCGCCGGGCGCGCCGACCGCGGTGAGCCCGACCGGCGGCGCGACGGTCGGCGCGACGCCGTCGCTCGTCGTCACGAACGCGACCAACCCGGAGTCGGACCCGCTCACCTACGGGTTCCGCGTCTACGCGGACTCGCTCCTCACGGCCGTGGTCGCGAGCGCCGACGGCGTCATCGAGGGGGCGGGCACGACTTCCTGGACCGTCACCCCGTCCCTCACGCCGGGCCTCTACAGGTGGCGCGCGTTCGCCGAGGACTCCGAGACGCGCGGCCTCTTCTCGAGCGCGGCGGAGTTCACAGCCGGGACCGAGACGTTCGTCGCGTCCGGCGGCGCGGCCGCGGGCGCGCCGGGCGGGGTCGCCCTCCGGCCGGTCGCCCCGAATCCGAGCGCCGGCCTCGCGCGCGTCTCCTTCGATCTCTCCCGCCCGGGCCGCGTCTTCGTCGCGGTCGTGAACGTCGAGGGGCGCGTGGTGCGGATCCTCGAGGACGGCTGGCGCGACGCGGGCCGCCACGACGCGATCTGGGACGGCCGCGACGGCGCCGGGCGGGAGGTCGCGTCCGGATCGTACCTCCTGCGGCTGGAAGCGGGCGGCGAACGCCGCACGGAGCGCGTGAACCTCATCCGCTGACTGGAAGGAGAGAAACGATGAATCGGACACTGGCTCTCGTGGCGTCGTTCGCGGTGGTTGCGCTCTGCGCGGAGAGCGTCCTCGCGCAAGAGAGAGCGGCATCGACGGACGGTTTCGATCTCCTCAAGTCGCTCGTCGGCGAGTGGGAGGGGAAGGGGCCGGACGGAAGCGTCTCCAGCGTCACGTACCGCCTCACCGCCGCCGGGAGCGTGATCGAGGAAACGATGAACGCCGGGACGGAGCACGAGATGGTCACCATGTACCACCGCGACGGCGGGAGCCTCATGATGACGCACTACTGCGCCATGCGGAATCAGCCGCGCATGCGCGCCAAGCCGCTGAAGGACGGAAGCAAGTCGCTCACGTTCGCGTTCGTCGACGCCACGAATCTGGCGAAAGCGTCGGACGGCCACATGCACGGGCTCGTCCTCACGGTGGTCGACGGGGACCACATCACGCACGCGTGGACCTGGCGAGCGGAAGAGAAAGAGGAGGAGCACGCGTTCGCCTTCACGAGGAAGAAGTCGTAGCGCGGCGCGACGGTCCTGGAGCCGCGGGGATCCGCGCCGCGCGGGGCGGCTACCTCAGCCTGACGGCCGGCGCGCTGCGGCACCCCCCCGCGCCTTCCTCGTCGAGGAAACGCATCTCGAGAACGAGCCCGCCGTCCGCCCCGACCGTGATCAGGGCGAACTGATCCGACTCGTTCCGCGCCATCACGTCCTCTTGAGTCACTCGCCAACGGTCGAGCCCGGTCCAGCCACGGCCGGCGAGCCACCGCGCCTCGCGCCCACGAATGTCGCGCGCGCGCCGGGCGCCGTCGCCGATCCAGAGGAGGCTCGCTCGCGGTCGCCCGGAGACGTTCACGAGCGCCATCGCGCGACCGTCGGCCCGCTCGAGACGGAACCGCTCGTACGTGTGCGTGTGCCCCACGAGCACGAGGTCCACGCCGCCGTCGGCGAGGATGTCGGGGAGCGCTCGGCCCTCGTGGCGATAGGCCCAGAGCGCCCTGGCCTGATCGGCGTGCTTCGACGAGGTCTGCAAGAACGGATGGTGCATCACGACGATCGTGACGAGAGGATCGATCGACCCGGATGATGGCGGAACGCCCCCGTTGAGCTCCTCGACGAGCCACTCGAGCTGCCGCGCCGCCCGCCCGCGCGGCGGCGGGCAAGGCGCGTCGCCGCCGGCGCCCGAATCCCCGTACACGAAGTCGTTGCTGTCGAGGAAGAGAACGCTCGCCGGCCCGATCTCCTTGCGGTAGTACAGGCGCTCCTCGGAGATCCCGTCGTCGAGGTAGCGGAGGAACGCCGCCGCGTTCCTGCGGGCCGTGATCGAGGAGTTGTCCCTGACCTCGTGGTTTCCGACGCCCACGAGGTACGGCAGGCCCCTCACCGGCGAGAGGATCTCACGCAGGAGGTGGAACTGATCGGCGTGGCGCCCGTCCCACACGATGTCCCCCGTGTCGAGGACGAAGAGGAGCCGCGGGTCGGCGGAGGCGACCGTCGCGAGGCACCGGAGTAGCGCCTGCCATTCCCCGTCGGCGAGCGCCCGCTGGTCGCCGAACACGGCGAACCGGTAGCCGGTTTCTGGCCCCGGCGAGAGCGCCGCGATCCGCTCCTCGAGCGAGGGATGATCGAGCGTATCGACCGGGCGCGTCGAGCTCTTCGGCCACGGCTTCCCCACGCGCCAGGGCCACGTGAAGGCCTCGCCGCACTCCGGCGCGAGCGCGACCACCGCCAGGAAGAGAACCCCGAGGAAAATGCTCCTTGACCCGCGGAGAGGCGGTGCCCGATATTCCACGAATACGCTCCCTTCTCGACTCAGTCCGCTCGAAACGAATGTCACTCTGCGCGAATGATCAGAGTCGGTCAAGCCGCGGATCGGCGCGGGGCGGACGCGTGAACGCGCGCCGCCTCCTCGTCGGCTTCCTCGCGGCCGCGTGGTGCGACGTGTCCGCCGCGGAGACTCCGGCCCCGGCGAGTCGTTGGGGCCTCCTCCCTCCCCCGGCCGACTCCGTCACGGCGACGTTTCGCGATGCGCCGACTCCCCTCTGGGAGAAGACGCTCCTCGTGCCGTACCGGATCGTCGCGCTCCCGTTCCGCGGCGTCTCATACGGGATCGGCGCCTCGCTCGTCTACTTCGACGATCACCACGTCATCTATCGAGTGAGCCAACTCCTCGGCCCGCGGAAGGGACCGTTCGGCGTCCTCGTCAACTTCACCGCGGGCGGCCTCCCGGGTTTCGGCGGAGGCCTCACGATCGTCCACGACGCGTTCCTCGCGCCGCAGAACCGTTTCAAGTTCCGATTCCAGTCGACCGTGAAGGGCTCACACAAGATCACGCTCGGGATGCGCTTCGGCGACGGGCGGGATGGGCGCCTCGAGGTCGGCGCGGGCTATCGCCTCCGGCCGAACGCGCGCCACTTCGGCATCGGGCCGGCCTCCGACGAGACGAGAGAGTCATTCTACAAGCAGGAGCTCACGTGGGTCGGAACGACGGTCCGCGGCCAACTCGCGGGCGACCTCGCCGTCGAGGCGGGCGCGCTCTTCTCCACGATCGGCGCGCGCGGAAGCGACGAGGACGACTCCCCCTCCGTGTCGGCGGAGTTCGCGGGCGAAGCGCCACCCGGCTACCGCGAGCGCTCCGACGGCGTGGGCGTGAGCCTCGGCCTGCGCCACGACACGGCGAGCGAGGAAGGGCGCCCCACGCGCGGCGGCCTCCGCCGCGTGAACGCCACCTACTTCGAGAGCGTCGACGGCAGCGACGTCTCCTTCTGGACCTACCGCGGCGAGATCGAGGAGTTCTTCCCGCTGTGGTTTTCCTACAGAGCGCTCGCGGTCCGCGGCTTCCTCTCGTGGATCGAGCCGGCGGGCGATTCCTCGATCCCCTTCCAGCGGATGATGACGAACGACGACCCGGACCTCCTGCGCGGGTACCAGGACTTCCGCTGGCGCGACCGCGGGATGACAGCGCTCTCGCTCGAGTACCGCTGGCCGCTCTGGGCGAACCGCGAGGCGGACGGATTCGGGCTCGACGCGTACCTCCTCGCCGACTACGGGCAGGTCTTCGGCGAGCTCCACGAGATCGGCTTCCGGACCCTCACCGACTCCTACGGCGGGGGAATTCGGATCGCGTCGTTCGGAGGATTCCTCGGGCGCGCGGAGATCGCCCGGAGCGACGAGGAGACGGTGTTCCGGCTTCGCGCCGACCAGATCTTCCAGTTCGCGAGGGGCGGGCTCTATCATGGCCGCGACCCGGTGCCGAGTCGCTGACGTGAGCGCGCGCGTGCTCGCGCTTCCGTTCGTGATCGCGATCGCCCTCGCGCCGGCGCCCGCCCTCCCCGCGCCGCCGCTCCGCGATGCGCCGGTGATCTGGCACGACGACGACCGCCGCGACATCCCCGAGCCGCGCGAGCGCGACCCAAACCTCCTCTGGGACAGCATCGACGACACGGCGGTCCGGCCGTTCGGCCGCCTCATGCACCCCGGCCGCATCGTTCGCCGCGTCGGCGGGCTCTTCGGCGGGGACCACGTTCCGCCCGCCGGCAATCTGAACGCCCTCGACGAGTCGCCGAACTCGACGTGGTTCACGAACCGCATCGGTCTCTTCCCGATGAGCCCCGAGGAGGTCGCTCGCGGACCCGGGCCGGGCGCCGGCCCCGACCGCAGCGGGCCGTGGACCATCGTTCGCGCGAAGACCGAGGGGGTCACGCCGGGATTCAACATCCGGGACCCGAAGGGCGCGGTCCACCTCATCAAGTTCGATCCGCCCGGCGCGCCCGGAATGACGACCGCGGCCGGCGTCATCTCCAATCGCATCCTGTACGCGGCCGGCTACGATGTCCCCGAGGACGTCGCGATCACGTTCCGCCGCGAGGATCTCGTGCTCGGCGAGAATGTGAAGCTCACGCTCCCGGACGGCACGAAGCACGCCATGACCATGGGCGACATCGATTCGATCCTCGCGAAGGTCGAGCGCTCCGCGGACGGCGAGTGGCGCGCCCTCGCGAGCCGGCTTCTTTCGGGGAAGCCGGTCGGCCCCTTCGACTACAAGGGGCGTCGCAAGGACGACCCCAACGACCGCGTGAGCCACGAGAACCGGCGCGAGCTGCGCGGCCTCCGGATGTTCGCGGCGTGGATCAACCACTTCGATACCAAGCAGCACAACTCGCTCGACATGTACGTCGAGGACGGGGGCTGGCGCTACGTGAAGCACTACCTGATCGACTTCGCGAGCACGCTCGGCACGGGCGCGAAGGGGCCGACGGCGCGCTACGGGTGGGAGTACACGGTCGACGCGCCGGCGATCGTGGGTCGACTCCTCGCGCTCGGAACGCACGAGGACGCGTGGCGGAGGGTGCGCCGTCCCGCGGGGCTCGACGAGGTCGGCTACTTGGAGAGCGCGCTCTTCGACCCGCTCGAGTTCAAGCCGCTCCAGCCGAACACGGCGTTCGCGAACCTCACGGACCGCGACGGCTACTGGGCGGCGAAGATCATCTCCGCGTTCACGGACGAGCATCTCGAGGCGATCGCGGCGGTCGCCGGTTATGAGAACCCCGAGGCCGCGAAGCACGTCGCGCGCGTCCTCGGCGAGCGGCGCGACAAGATCGCTCGGCTCTGGTTCGACCGCGTGCCGCCGCTCGATTTCTTCACGTACTCGGACGGGATCCAGAGGTTCCACGACCTCGGCGTCGAGAGAGGGCTCTGCCCCGGAGAGACTTCGCGGTATCGCTTCCGGTCTGTGTTCGTGACCGCGGATCGGGAGCGCCTCGGGTTCACATCGACTTCGTGGACCGTCACGTCCGAGACGGCGACCGCGCCGACAGTCGAGCGCAGGACGGCGTATTCTCAGTCCAACAAGGAATACACATTCCAGGCGTTCGAGTGGCAAGTGGATCGAGGCGAAGGATGGAGCCGATCCGTGACCGTGTACGTCGCGCCGGGGAGCGGCCGCGTCGTCGCGGTGGAGCGCTGATCGCTTGAGCGTCGGCGCCCCGCACGCGCCCGCGCGCTCAGCGCCCCCCAGCGCGCTCGACCGCCTCCTCCGGCTGTTCGCGGACGTCCGCGCCGGCGAAGGCGTGACCGCGCTCCTCCTCATGCTCAACATCTTCTTCACGCTCGCCGCATATTATCTGCTGAAGACGATTCGCGAGCCCCTCATCCTGGCCGGGAAGGGCGGAAGCGCCGAGGTCAAGAGCTACGCGGCGGCCGCCACGGCTGGCTGCCTCATCGTCCTCGTCCCGGCCTACAGCGCTCTCGCATCTCGCGTCTCCCGGGTCAAGCTGATCAACGGCGTCGCGTTGTTCTTCATCGTCAACCTGGTCATCTTCTTCGCGCTGGGCCAGGCGGGAGTGAAGATCGGGGTCCCCTTCTTCATTTGGGTCGGAATCTTCAACCTCATGATCATCGCTCAACTCTGGGCCTTCGCGAACGACGTCTACACGGTCGAGCAAGGCAAGCGCCTGTTCGCCATCGTCGGCATCGGCGCCTCGCTGGGCGCCATAGCCGGATCCTTCTTCACGGGGCAGCTCGTGCGGCAATTCGGGCCGTATCCCTTCATGATCGGAGCGGCCACGCTCCTCGTTCTCAGCGTCGTGCTCACGAACGTCGTCGAGGCGCGCGAGACCCGCTCGAGGGCCGGGGCCGCCGTGGCTCCATCCGGCGGTATCGCGGGAGGGAGTCTCGCGGCCTCGGACGATCCACGACACGACGCGCAGCGCATCGGCGGCAAGAGTGGCTTCGCGCTCGTCCTGTCGGACAGATACCTCCTCCTGATCGCGTGTCTCATGGTGATCCTGAACCTCGTCAATACGACGGGCGAGTACATCCTCGGGGAGACGGTCACGAAGATCGCGGCGGAACGGGTGGCCGAGGGGCGGTCCGGCGGCCTCGACGAGCAGAAGATCATCGGGGGTTTTTACGGCGGCTACTTCACCTGGGTGAACGTCGTCTCGGCGCTGATCCAGGCGCTCCTCGTGTCCCGCGTCCTGAAGCACGTGGGCGTACGCGGCGCTCTCCTCGTCCTCCCGCTCGTCGCCGTATCGGGCTACACCATGCTCGCCTTCCTCCCGGTCCTCTCGATCATCAGGGCGGCGAAAATCGCGGAGAACTCGATCGACTACTCTCTCCAGAACACGGCGCGGAACGCGCTCTATCTGCCGCTGAGTCGGGCGGCGAAGTACAAGGCGAAGCAGGCCAACGACACGTTCTTCGTCCGACTCGGCGATGTCCTCTCGGCTGGGCTCGTCTTCGTGGGTCTCCATTGGTTCAGCTTCGCGCCGCGCCAGATCGCGTTGGTCAATGCGGGCATCGCGGGTGTCTGGGTGATCCTGGCGATCTTCCTCGGCAGACGTTTTCAGCAGAAAGCGGGCGTGGGCTGACGACTCGCCTTCGCGCGGAGGCCGCGGCCCACTCCGGCCAGCGGCTCGCGTTCCTCGGCGTCTGCGCGTTCGCGCTCCTCCTTCGCGCGCCGATCGCCGGCATCCCCCTCGAGCGGGACGAAGGCGAGTACGCGTACATCGCGCAGCGCTGGCTGCTCGGCGAGACGCCGTACCAGAACGCGTTCGACCAGAAGCCGCCGGGCGTCTTCGCGGCGTACGCGGTGATCCTCCGCGCGCTCGGCTCGAGCCCCGCCGCGATCCACTGGGGCGCGCAGATCTACTCGCTCGGGACGCTCGCGGTCGTCTTCGCGCTCGGCCGCCGACTCTTCTCGCCGCTCGCCGGGCTCGCCGCCGCCGCGTTCGCGGCGCTCCTCGGCGCCGACCACTCGCTCCTCGCGAACGCGGCGAACACCGAGACCTTCATGATCCTCCCGCTCGCCGGGGCGCTCCTCGCGACGCTCGTGGCCGTCGAGCGCGATGCCGCGCGCTGGGCACTCGCCGCCGGGGCCCTCTCGATGGCGGCGGTGCTCTTCAAGCAAGTCGCCGTGACGAACCTCGTCTTCTGCGCCCTGTGGATCGTTCGGTCCGCGCGCCGCAAGGGGGCACTCGCCTCCGCGTTCGCCGCGGGCGGCGCCCTCGCGCTCCTTCCGGTCCTCGCGTACTTCGCGCTCGCCGGCGCGTGGGACGCGTTCCTCGACGCGACCGTCGGCCACAACCTCCGCTACTCCTCGCGCGTCGGGCTCGCCGAGTACCCGGGACTCTTCTGGTTCTCGTTCCGGAAGATCCTCGGATCGTTCTGGCCGATCGGGATCCTCGCGCTGATCGGCGCCGCGAGACGCGGCGGCGACGTGGGCGGGACGTCCCGACCCGCCGACGGCGGCGGCGCCGGCGAGGGGGGCGCGCCGCGACCCGACGCCGTCGCGATCGTCGGCGCGTGGGGCCTCTTCGCTTTCCTCGGCGTCGCGATGGGAGGGTACTTCCGCGAGCACTACTTCCTCCAGATGGCGCCCGCGGTGGCCCTCCTCGCGGGGCGCGGCGTCGAGGCGCTCCCAGCCCCCTCGCGGTGGCGCCCGTCGGGCCGGAAGGTCGCGCTCTGGGCGGCCGCCGCCGCCATCGCCCTCACGATCCTCGCGTCGCCGTGGTACTACCTGCGGCGCGGTCCCGAGGAGAAGTGCCGCCGCATCTACGGCGACAACCCGTTCCCCGAGTCGCTGCTCGTCGGGCGCTACCTCGCGGAGCGGACCCGCCCGGAGGACACGATCTTCGTCTTCGGATCCGAGCCGCAGATCCTCGCCTACGCGGGGCGCAGGAGCGCGAGCCGCTACATATTCGTCTACCCGCTGATGGGACCGTTCGAGGACGCGCGCGCGCGCCAGGGCGTCGTGCTCGAGGACCTCGAACAGAACCGACCGAGATACATCGTCACCGTCTTCGTGCCCAACTCGTTCCTGTTCTCGGAGACGACACACACCGAAGTCTTCCGGGGCATCGAGGGACTCCTGGCGAGTTCCTATCGCGTCGTCGCAGCCACGCCGTACCGGTGGGTCTCGCCGCATCCCTTCATCGCCGGCGAGACGTTGCTCGGAATCTGGAACGCGACGCCGATGACGTTCGGCGGCCCCACCTGGGCCTCGATGGTGATCTGGGAGCGCGCCGAGGCCTAGGGCTGGATCGCGGCGGAGAGATCCCGCACGACGCGCGGGAGGTCCGCGAGATCGGGCAGCACGACCGTTGGCGCGGCGCCGACGACCGGCTCGGCGTTGCGGTTCACGAAGACGGTGCGGAAGCCGAGGCGCGCCGCGGGAACCATGTCGTGGTAGAGGCTCGCGCCGACGTGGAGCGCGCGATCGGGACGCGCGCCGCTCCGCTCGAGGAACGTCCGCCAGTGACCCGGCGCCGGCTTGTAGGATCGGCACTCCTCGGCGGCCACGAGGAGGTCGGGCTCGACGCCGAACTTCGCGATCGACGCCGCGATGAGGTCCCGGTCCACGTTCGAGAGGATCGCGATGCGGCAACCGAGGGCGCGCGCGGCGCGGAGCGCGCCGGGCGCCTCGGGGAACGGCGCCCACTTCGGGAGCGACTCGGGGAGCGCCCGCTCTCGCCCCGGCGGGAAGGCGCGCCCCGTCTCGCGCAGGAGCCGAGCGCTCGCCTCGGCGAGCACATCGCGGTACGGGCGGTATGCCTCGCGCTCGACGGCGCGCTCGTGGACGATGTAGCGCGCGGCGATCGAGCGCCGGTCGATCGCCTCGCCGAGGAACGGCGCGAGGGCGTCGGCGATCCCCCGCTCCCAATCGATCAGCGTCCCGTAGCAGTCGAAGGTGAGCCAGTCGATCGGGGCGCGCCCGGCGGGCGCGGCGCGGTCGGGCACGGGCGAGGATTCGGAGGGCGCGCCGCTCATCCCGCGACGACGCCGATCACCGTCCCGTCGCCCGCGGGGAAGATCGTCGCGACGAGGCGCGGGTCGCGCGCGAAGCGCTCGCTCACCGCGCGCACGGCGTCGGTGTCGGCGTCGCGAACGGAGGGATCGAGGAGCGCCCCGCCGCGGAACGCGTTGTGCGCGGCGATCACGCCGCCCGGCCGCACGTTCGCGAGCGCCCAATCGAGGTACGCCGGATATCCCGTCTTCTCGGCGTCGATGAAGCAGAAGTCGAACGGGCCGCGTGGCGCGATCGATCGGAGGGTCTGGTGCGCGTCGCCGACTAGGACCTCGACGCGGTCCGCGAGCCCCGCGCGCTCGAAGGCGCGGCGCGCGACCGTTGCGTGGCCCTCGCTCACCTCGAGCGTGATCAGTCGCCCGCCGGGAGCGAGCCCGCGCGCGATCCAGATCCCGGAGTACCCGCCGAGCGTCCCGACCTCCACCGCGAGCCGGGCGCCGCACGCGCGCGCGGTGAACTCGAGGAAGCGCCCCTCCTCCGGCTTCACGCCGATCTCCGGGAGGCCGCGGCGCGCCGCCTCCTCGCGCGCGCCCCGCAACGCGTCGTCCTCGCGGGCGAAGAGCCCCGAGATGTAGCGGCTCAGCGCGTCGTCGTAGACGGCGATCGCACTACCTCACGACGGTGACCTTGGCCGTCCGCGTCTGGCCGGAGGTCTCGAGGCGGTAGAGGTAGGTCCCCGCCGCGACCGCGCGACCGTTGGAGTCCGCGCCGTCCCAGTTCACGCGGTGAAGACCCGCGGGGAGCGCGCCCTCGGCGAGCGTCTTCACGCGCCGGCCCGCGAGATCGAAGACCTCGACCTTCACGTCCGCCGCGCGCGGCAGCGCGAGGTCCACGGTCGCCAGCCCCCGCGTCGGGTTCGGCTTCGCGTCGGAGAGCGAGAGCGCGGCCACGCCCACGCCCGAGCCGCCCACACCCGTCGCCGCGTTCGTGAGGGCCACGTCGTGCGTCGTCGTCGTCGCGTCCACGATCGAGACCGCCTGCGTGTCCGTGATGTAGCCGGTGAACGCGACTTCGACCGACTGCGCGCCGCCGGGTAGCTCGAACGAGTAGTTGCCGGATCCGTCGGTCTGGACCGACTTGTTGTAGAAACCGGGCACGCTTACCGTTGCGCCCACGATCGGCGTCGCGTCCTCCGCGCGCGTCACCGTCCCGGAGATCGTCCCGATCTCGTCCGAGTAGACGACCGTGATGAGCCCCTCCGAGATGTCCGCGCAGAGGATGACGCCGCTCGGCAGCAACGGGTACACGCTCCAACACCCGCTGAATCCCGTGGTCGCCGGGCTCGTGTCGTAGCGCCCGATGAACGTCGGAGTCAACGGGTCGGAGAGGTCGAAGGCGCGGATCCCCGCCGCGTACCAGGAGCAGTACGCCGTGTCGGCCTTCATGTAGACGTTGTGGACGGAGGTGTTCGGCGAGTTGTTGAACTGCGCCACCTCAATGGGGGCCGCCTGGTCGCTCACGTCCCAGACGCGGACGGTGCCGTTGGTCTGCTCGTCCGTCGTGAGGACGTGGATGCCGTCGGGGTGGGGCCACGTGTTGTGCGTCGAGCCGCCCAGGTAGGTCGCGATGCCCAATTGGTTGATCGTCGTCCCACTGGGGAGCGCGCTCACGTCGAGGATCCTCATCTGGCCGCCGTTGTTGATGTCGGCTGTGTAGGCGAGGCCGCCACCGACCCAGATGTCGTGGATGTACGTCCCGCCGAACTCCTGTTGGAGGGGCGGATTGTCCGGAGCCGCGACGAGGTTGTACGCCCTGAACCCGATCCCGAGGCTGTTCGTGCCGTTGCAGTACGCCACGCCGGCGGCCTCGTCGATCCAGAGCGTGTGCGCGGTGAAGGAGTGCTTCTTGCGGATGAGGAACGGCGCCTCGGGGTTCGCGAGGCTGATGATCTGAAGCCCACTGCCGTTCCCGAGCGAGTCCGTCCCTTCGGAGACGACGTACGCGCGCCCCTGATACGTGTGCATGTCGCGCCAGATGCTCGTCGGCCCGGCGATGAACCCGGTCTGGTACGGGTTGAACGGATCCGTCACATTCACGATCGACGTGCCGGTCCTCGTCCCGAGGATCGCGTACTCGTTGCCCGTGTTGGGGTCGCGATATCCCCACACGTCGTTGTAGCCGGTGTACGAATCGAGCCGGCTCATGAAGATGAAGTTCGTGTTGACGGCATGGGCAGAGCCGCCGACGAGCACGCCGAGAGCGGCGACGATCGCGAGAGCCGAGAGGGTCCGGGCGGGCCGGGCAAGGCAGCGGATCATGAGACCTCCTGAAGTCGCTTGCGAGTCGAAAACGGTCCGGGCAGGGGGGCCCGGGCATCCTTGGTCAACACTGGCTGAGGCGACGGACCTATCTGGGCATGACGGCAAAAGATCAGCGATTATCCCTCGCCGCGCGCCGATCCGTCAAGGCTTCGCTCGGGCGTCGCGGTCGATTCCGGGGGGCTTCCCGGCCCCGCCGGCCATCCCTCCGCGCGCCGCTCCTCGAGGAAGAACTTCGCGAGCGCGCGGTGCCCCTCGTAGTTCAGGTGGACCCAATAGAGCGACTTCCCCCGCCCCCCAGTGATCGCCCGGAAGTGCGGCGTCGGATCGTGGAAGCGGATCCCCTCGGACGCGCAGAACCCGCCGACCCACGAGGAGACGCCCCATCGCGGGAGGGAATCCCTGCCGGACGCCGCATGCAGCGAGTCGTCCACTTCCTCGGGCCACGGGATGTAGAGGATCCGGAACTCCATCCCGTCCGCGTCGCAGGAGCGCTTCCAGAGCCGGACGACCTCCTTCCAGTGCTCGAGGGCGGCCAGGTGCTCGGCGGGCGCCGCGTCGCCCAACTGGAAGAGAGTCATGACCGCCGCGTCGCCCGTCATCGGAAGCCATCCCGCGCGCACCTGGCGCGCGGTCTTGTGCACCGACAAGCGATAGGCGAGAAAGCCGGGGAGATAGAGGTCGGCGAGGAGCGACTTGATCGCGGCCTTGCCTCGATCGGCCGCGCCTTCCTGGTACGCGCCGGAGAAGTAATGCGCGCCGAGGCTGTCCCGCTTGAGGAACGGCCATGACGCGGGCTTGTCCTTCTCGATGAAGCCGTCCAGGAAATCGTTCCGGCAGAAGACGTAGACGATCTCGTCGAAGCGGGCCTCCTGCCTCGCGTGGAGGAAGCGGAAGAGCTCCTGGTCGGCGCCGCTGCCGATGATTCCGAACGCCGCCGCGTCGACCGGCCACCCGGAGGCATTCGCGCGGTCCTCGAAGACGTTCACGAACGTGGAGTCGACCTCGACCTGTCGGGCCTCGACGTAGGAGTCGCCGAAGAATCCGATCCGCCGCACGCCACCGGGGAGGTCGAAGAGGAGCGGCCGGTCGCGGAAGCCGACGTTGTTGATGCGGCCCCGCACGAGGTTCCCTTCCTCGCGGAGGACGAACGGGGAGTTCGGGAGGTAGCGTGGGCCGTAGGGCGAGATCGACTCGGTGCGCGCGCCGATCGGGATGCCGAGGGCCCGCACGGCGACCTCGGCGAGCGCCGCGAGGAAGAGGGCGCTCGCGAGCGCGAGGGCGAGGTTCTTGAGAATCCGCTACCCTTCCTCGGTGGGGACGGGCGCCGCGTACATCGCCGCGCCGGCGACGTGCTCGAGGCGCACCCGCGAGGCGTCGAAGCGCTCGAGCGCGCGGCGCAACTTCGCGATCGTCTCGTCGAACTCGGGGACGTTCTTGCGCGCCCGCGTGAGCGGGTTCGTCCGCGCGAGGACGAAGGCGCGCAGGTACGGATGCCTCACGCCGCGCGCCTTGAGCCGCTCGATGATCCCCTTGAGGACCTCGTCGACGGCGAGGACGGCGTCGCGCCGCGCCTCGCGCTCGGGGTACGCGTTCCGCAGGTTCGAGCGGAGGAACTTGTCGACGCGGCGGAGGATCGGCGCGTACGCGCTGCCCGCGAAGCGGCCATTCTGCTCGTACACCAGGCCGAGCGTGATGAAGTGCGCTTCCTGGAACTGGAACGCGAACTCGTTCTCGCGGCGCGATTCGTCGCGCGCGAGGAGGTCCCGGTACATCCCGACTACCTCGTGGCAGCGCTCGCGGAGGTTGTGCGCCTTCTCCGTGTTGAGCGCGAGGATCTGGTACTGGATCTCGGTCTCGGGGATGACGATCGCGGGGATCTCCTTCCCCTTCGCGTTCTCGAGCGCGATGCGGCGGTGGTTCCCGTTCGGCGTCCAGTAGCGCCCGTTGTCGGCGGCGACGACGACGATCGGATCGATGAAGCGCTCGAGACGGCTGAGGACTTCCGTGAGACGCTTCACGTGCGTCGCGGAGGGCTTCCGCTGAAACGGGGTCGCGTCGACCTTCGCGAGCGGGAGGATCGCGAAGAGCTGCCAGGCGCGCCCGACCGGTTCGCGGTACACGGCGAGGACGGAGCCGCCGTCGCGCGCGATGCGGCGCGCCAGTTCCTCGACCGCCGCGGGCGGCTTCGCACCGTCGGGATGGACGCGGAAGGCAGGCATGGTGGGATCGTACACCCGAGGGATTGCACGCCGGAAGGGCGAACCTCACGACGACGCGGGGGGAGCGAGATCGCGGCGCGAGCCGATGTCGTGATAGAGTGGTGTCACGCCTCCCAAGGAGGGTTCCCTCGTGAAGCCTCTATTCTCCGCCCTTGCCGTCGCCGTTCGCCGCGTGGTGCTCCTGGTTGTCGCGACCGTCCTCGGAAGCGCCGCCCCCTCGGCGGCCCTTCCTCAGGGTTACCTCCTCAAGGAAGACCGGGGCTTGTCGAGTGCCCCAGCGGGGCCATGCGGACCCGTCAGCGCGATGCGCAACGGCACCTGCGCGAACTACAGGTGGTACAACGTGTGTTCAGGCTACATCTGGATCTATCCCCTGGAGCACGGTGAGGGGGTCGGCGTTCAGTTCGGCGGCCCGCAACAGCCGTGCGTGGCGCCGGGAAACAAGGTCAAGCGTGCGATCACGTATTGGCGAAACGTGATTCCCAACTACTACGCCACTGTCAACATTTACCTGGATCGGGATGCCAACGGAGACGGGTGCCCCGACGGCGTCATCGCCTCGAATCTCTACATGGATCCCGGCCTCCGGTGGAACTGCTCGAATTTCAACGTGACGATCCCCGCCGGGGTGTCCTACGTCATCGTGCGCCAGGTCGAGTCTACTGGTGATGAGCCACCCAGTGGTCGCCGGGAGAATAGCGCCGCCACGGACGGTCCCTTCACCTCGATCTGCGACCCCGTGGCTGTCGGGCGCTCGTTCTACTACGGCATCAACGGCTCCGCCTGCATCCCTTGGGTCGGCCCGACGGGCCGGTCGGACAACTTCCTCACACATCTCATCGTCGACTCCGGACCGACCTCCGTTGAGGGCGCGTCCTGGGGACAGGTCAAGAGCCTCTATCGCTGAGGATCGCTTTCGGGTGACGACTCGCCGCGACGCGACTCGCGGAGGGCCGCGGCCTGACCGGATCGGTCGCCGCGAGCCGCCCGGATCTCCGATAGCAGAACCCATCCGCGGGAAAGGCGCGGCGCGCCCGCCAGGAGCGCAGTGAGGCATGCCTCGGCACGGGCGGTGTCGCCCGCCGCGAGGCAGGCTCGCGCGAGATCGACTCCCGCCTCGCCGGGCGCCTCGCCCGTCGCGTGAGCCCGCTCCAACTCGACAATCGCCTCGCGCGCCCGACCCGCCTCGAGGAGCGCGACTCCCAGGTTCGCGCGCGTGAGCGGTGATGGGTCGCTCTCCAGCGAGCGTCGAAAGGCGGCGATCGCGCGCTCCGGGTCGCCTTCCTCGAGCGCGATGATCCCGAGGCTGTTGGAGACCAGCCCCTCGTAACTCGGCCGCGCCGCCAGGAGGGCGGCGTACTCGGCGGCGGCCTCGTCGAACCGCGAGAGCCTCGCGAGCGCGTTGCCGAGGGCGTAGCGCGTTGAGAAGAGGTCCGAGTCGGCGTCCAGCGCCCGGCGGTACTCCTTCACGGCCGCCGCGTCGTCCCCGCTCACCTCCGCCGCGTAGCCGAGCGTGGCGTGGTGCGTCCCCAGCACGGGCGCGGGCGCGAGCCGCCGATCCGAGATCGTCGTCGCCGCGAGGAGCCCGATCACTGGGATGGCGCCGCGAGCCAGGGACGCCCAGGCTCGGGCCCGCGCCGCGCGATAGAGAGACGCGGCGTATTCACCGGCGAACGGAAGGAGGAGGATCAGGTGCGGCACGCGATAGCGGGAGTTCACGAGGAAGAGCGCCGTCGAGCCCCACAACACGAGGAAGGCGCCACGGAGAAAACGTCCGTCACGGTCTCGACGCCGCGAGAAGAGAGAAGGAAGGCCGAGGGCGACGATGAGGCCGGCGCTCACAGGGAACGCGCGGAGCCAGGGCACGACGCGAGAGCGAACGTCTTGGAGATCGATCCCAGAGTCCGTCTCTCGGTCGCCGACGACGAGCAGGGCTCGCTTGACGAGCAGACGGAGGAAGTCCCACGGCGACTCCGCCGCGAATCGCAGGCCTTCCCGGTACCAATGGCGCGACACCTCCGAGGGTTTGAGCGCATTCCCGACCATCGCCTCCGCGGCCAAACGAGATCCCTCTTCCACCGAGTCCTGATAGCGCGCGACCCGGAGCGCGTCGTCGCCCGCGCTCGGCGTTCGCGAGAAGCTCCCGTCCGAGCCGGCGTTGTTGCCGAGGTAGAAGTTGATCCCTCCCTGTGAGGAAACGAAGACCCAGTCACCCAGGAGCGCTCGATACCCGGCGACCACGGAGAGGATCGGGACCGCGACCGCCACGATGAAGACCGCGATCGCTCTTGCCGGCGTGCGCCCTCGACGCGAAGCCCTCGAGCGCGCGCTGAGGTGGAGAGCCGCCGGGATGCACAGTGGGAGTATCGTCGGCCGCAGGAGGGCGGAAATCCCGAGCAGGAACCCGGCGGCTCCGGCGCCCGCTTGCGAATCGCCCATCACGCAGATCAGCACGAGCAGGAGGAGGGCGATCTCGAGCGTCACGCTCAGGATCTGGCCGTCGAAGAACACGAAGAGGCCATAGCCGGCGTAAAGGAGAGTGGCGAGGACGGCTCCGAGCGGAGATGACACTCGACGCGCGACGCTCCAAACCAACAGGCCGTTGAAGCCCCCCAGAAAGAGCTGGACCGCCCGGACCGGGAGCGGGTCGATCCCGAATACCGAGAAGAGAGCGGCGAGGAACCACGGGTAGAGCGGCCCGCGAAACGCCGAGGACTCGGAGAGGAGCGTTCCGCTCATGGCCTCTTCCGCGCGTTGGCGGTACCACTCGCCATCGAGGAAAAAGCCTGCGAAGTAGCTCATGTGGCGCGTTTCATTCAGGTAGAGGAGTCGGGGGAAGAGGCAGACGCCGAGGAGCGCGATGGCGATGAGAGCGCGCTTCACTGTCTTCGCCAGATTCACCCGCAAGAAACCGATCGCCCCAACCGGTTCACGCGCAGGATGATAAACCCTCCAGGCGGGAGGTGAGCAGGCTGCGGGCCCCGCCGGAACATGAGATAATCAGGTCGGTCCCCTCTCGTGGGAATCGACGGGATTCCCGACTTCGTTATGACCCGGATTTCCGAACGACGTCTTGACGCGCTGCTCGTGCAAGGCTGCGTCCTTATCGGCCTCTACTCGAGCCTTGCCGGGTGCGCCGAGCGGACCGAGGCCCCGAACCAGCCGCCAGCGCGACGCCTCCTCCTCGCCACCAGCTTCGAGCAGGACGGCCTCCCCTCGTTCGATGGTTGGTACACCACGCAGTTCGTGGATCTGTTCACGAGAATCGTCCCACCGGGCGGAGGCTCCTGGGGGCTTCAGTTCTACCCCGGAATCGCGCCCCAAGAGGGCTTCGTGGCGACGGAGTTCACGGGCCTGCGCGGCACGGGGGAGATCGAGTTCGCCGGCTGGATTCGCGTGGACGCATCGATTTGGCCCGGTCGCGTGTCGATCATTCGTGTTCGAAATGGCCTCGCGGTTCGCGTGAAGTCCGCTGATCTGAGATCGGACGAATGGTCACGGTTCCGCATCGCGGGAACCCTGGACCTGGCTGAAACCGACACGGTGCTCGTCAAGGTGTCTGCGAGCTCGGTCGAGCCGTCGTTCGCCGTCGTGAATCTCGATTCCGTGTCCGTGTCGGGAATCGGCTTCGACGAGCAGTGAAGGAGATTGACCCCGCATTCGGGATGCGTTAGCATCACTCGCGTCTGCAACCAGATTCTCGCCGGAACCCCGCCCGAAAGGAGGCACTGTGCAGAGGTTTCTCGCCGCCCTCCTGACCCTCGCCGCGCTCACGCTCCCCCGTCTCCCGCTCGCGCCCGAGCGCGCGCTCGCGACGCCCTACTGGACGACCGCGGATTGGGAGGCCGCGCGCGCCGCCGGCGAGGCGAGCGCGCCGCGCGGCCCGCTCGCGCTCGCGCCGATCCCGCGCGCGCCCGCCGTGCACGTCGACGAACTCGCCGCCCTCGGCGCGGCGGCCTCGTTCGTCGCCTCGCTCCAGGTCGCGGCCGGGCCCAGCCTCGGCGGCATCCGCGAGGGCGAACACCTCCCCAACATCATCCAGACCGACAACACGAGCGAGTCGATCTGGCTCTGGACGCGTTTCTACCAACTCACCGGCGACACGACGTACTTCCAGAACGTCCGCGACTCGTTCACGTATTCGCGGAATTTCCCGGCTTACAACGAGGAAGGCAGTTCCCTCCCGGCGTCGGGCTACTACCGGATGTACAACGCCGGGTGGGCGGCGTTCGCCGAGTGGTTCTACCGCTCGGTCACGGCGGACACGACCCAGAAAGTCTACGGCGACTCGTGCGCGGGCTACATCGCGACGCACAACCTGAATCGAGCGGGGACGCCGTTCGAGCAGCAAGTGAACCCGCCGGTCCTCGCATGGGCGGCCGGCAACCTCTGGATCGTCGGCGACGCGCAGGGGAACACCGCGTGGAAGGACGCGGCCGAGGCGCGCGCGCTCAAGGTGAAGGGTTGGGTCGAGGGAGAGCCGACGCTCCTCTCGGAGGAGACGTGGGCGATGTCGGGCGGCGCGTCGATGTGGGGCCTCCTGAACTCGTGGTTTCGCGAGAACCCCGAGAGCGTCGCGATCTGGACCGACCTGCGCAAGGACGCGATGGACGACTACGCGCTGCCGCTCGCCGAGTTCACGAACGCGTGGAACGGTTGGTACGCTCTCGGCCACCGCGCGGTCTGGGAGGCGCTCGTTTATGACGCGGCGCGGCTGCGGGCGCTCGCGCTCGTCGACACGCTCGTCGCCGAGGACGGCGACCTGGACGGCGGGATCCCAGCGCGCCCGGCGGACGCGGACACCATGGACCAGACGTGGGTGACGAGTTACCTCGCGTTCATGGCGCTCGATCCATGGATCCGCGCGACGGGGGTCGCGGCGGGGGACGGCCCGCCGCTCGGCGCGCGCGCCGCGGTCGCCGCGGCGCCGAGCCCGTTCGATCGCGAGACGCGCGTCCTCTTCGCGCTCGCGCGCCCCGGCGCCGTCACGCTCGCCGTGCACGACGTCACCGGCCGGCGCGTTCGCACGCTGGTCGACGCGGCGCTCCCCGCGCGGGCGCACCGCGTCGCGTGGGACGGGCGCGACGACGGCGGCGCCGAGACGCCTACGGGCGTCTATCTCCTCCGCATCGAGACCCCAGACGGCGCGGGCTCGGCGAAGGTCGTGCGAATCCGCTAGCGCAGTCGCCGCGCATCCCGCATCCTGTCGCACCCGTGGGACGCGCGCTCACCCTCGTGTTGCTCTACGGGCTGGCCGTCGTGTGGGGCGGCTACAACCTCGGTCGCGCCGCGTTCGGCCCCAAGCTCGGAGAAGACTTCCGCTCGTACTACATCGGCTCGCGCGCGCTGCTCGAGGGCCGCCCGGAAATCCTCCACGGGACGATCGAGGAGTACCGAGAGCGCGCGGCGGCCTACCGGATCCCTCCCATCGTGGAGGACGGCGAGCCGATCGACGTCATCGTGAGCCCCTATCCGCCGCCGGCCGCCCTCCTCATGGCGCCCTTCGCGACCCTTTCGTATCGCCCATCGCTCCTCGCGTTCAGCCTCGTCAGCGTGGCGTCCTCGATTCTCGCGATCGTCCTTCTGTTCGCCGACCGCAGTGACCCCGCCCGCCGCCGCCACGCGATCGCGACGGGCCTCGCGCTCTCGGCGATCTTCTTCCCCACCGCGTACTCGCTCTACATGGGGCAGATCAATGGCGTTCTCCTCCTCCTCTGCGTCCTCGCGCTCCACCAGTCGCGCCGCGGCCGGGACACGTGGGCCGGCCTCGCGCTCGCGCCCGCGATCGCGTTCAAGATCTTCCCCGCGCTCCTCCTCCTCTTCTTCGCGCTCAAGCGTCGCTGGACCACGGTGCTCGCGGCCGTGGCGGGCGTCGCGGCGCTCGTGGCGCTCACGCTCCCGTGGTACCCGCCCGAGACCTACGCTCGCTACGTCACGCAGGTCCTCCCGGACAGTTACGTGGGCGGAACGTGGGTCCGCAACCAAGGCCTCCACGGCGTCCTTCTCCGCCTCTTCACCGAGAACCCGCACGTCACGCCGCTCGTCGACGCGCCGGCGCTGGTCGGCCCGCTCGCCGCGCTCGGCGGGCTCCTCACGCTCGGCGCCCTCATCGCCGTCGCGCGCCGGCCGACCGACCGCGTCTCTCGGCGCTACGCGATCGAGTTCAGCCTCTACCTCGTCGCCGCGCTTCTTCTCCTCTCCAAGTCGTGGGAGCACTACGGAATCTTCCTGCTCCCCGCGTTCCTCCTGCTCGGTGAGAATGCCGTGGAGCGCCTGGGCGGGAACGGCGATACGACGAAGGAGGCGCGGGGCGCGCGGGGCGCCGCGGCCCCGCTCTTCCTTCTCGCCGCGGCGTTCTCGGTGTGGGCGTTCGTCCTCACGGCGGGCGCCGAGTACCGCGCGCTTCCCCGCGCGCGGATCGCTCAGCCGCTCTTCGCCGCGAAGTTCCTCGCGACGGTCACGCTCTTCGCCGTGGGGATCGCGGCGCTGCGCTATCGGACGACAGCCAGGCGGCAACTGGTGCGAAACTCACCCGATTCGAGTCTGCAGACATAGATGCCCGAGGGCACGACTCGCCCCACTGCGTCCTTGGCGTCCCAGACGACCCGGTGTTCGCCCGGGGCGCGCGCGCCGTCGGCCAGCACGGCGATCCGCTCGCCGGCGAGGTTCCAGACGGCGAGCCGCACATTCCCCGGGCTGAACAGCGTGAAGAAAATGCTGGTCGCTTCGCGGAACGGATTCGGGACGTTGGGACCGAGGAGGACTCGGGGCGAGAGAGGAACGCCGGCCTGCGCCGACATCTCGAGAGCCTTCTCCGCGGATTCGCGCGCGAGGGTCGGAGGGATCGGGGCGTACTTGTAGACGCGCAGGCCGACCGCGTAAGCGAGCCCGGGCCCGAGAACCCGAATTCGGTTCACGTTGCGCCCGAACCGGGCGTCGGACCAGGTCCGGCCCCCGTCCCTTGTCTCGTAGGTCGTCGCCTCCCACCCGCCGATCCACCCGACGTCCTCCGTGACGAAGCCGATCGCCTGCTGGTGATAGGGCGCGGCCAGGAACGGCATCTCAGTCCAGGTGGCGCCTCCGTCGGTCGTCTTTAGCAACCCGGCGATACTCCCGGACGACTCGAGAGCGATGTAGCCGACCCGCGGAGAAGGGAACGCGATCTTCCACCCTCTCTCCGCAGGGCGCGTCCCCGAATAGAGCGTCTCCCAAGAGCCGCCGCCGTCGGACGTGTGGAGCACGACCGTGACCCGCTCCCCCGTCGGCGGGAGCGCGTCGCCCGTGACAAAGCCCCGGTCAGGACTCGGGAAATAGCAATCGACCAGGCCCGCGGCTTGCGCGCGCAAGTCTCTCGCGGTCCAGGTCGCGCCACCATCGGTGGTCCTCAAGACCCCGCAAGTGAACTCCCCGATCGGAGTCCAGTAGGGCCCGCACGCGTAAACCACCGAGGCGTTCACGACCGAGATGCCGCAGATCCCCGCAGGCCGGGGTCCCGGGATGTTCGTGATTGGTGACCAGCTCGCCCCACCGTCTGTCGTTTGGTAGAGGAGATTGGTAAGCCCGAACAGGACGCCTGCCCAACCTCGGTCGGCGTCGGCGAAACCGACGCAGCGGAGGCCCTCTTCCGCGTCCCATCCCTGGGCCCACGACGCCCCCCCGTCCGTGGTCTTATAGATCAGCCCCTCGAGGTTGACCACCCAACCGACGTTCGGATCGAGAAAGAACACGTCCTCGTGCCGACCGGGTGCGATGGGGGAGCCGGGGAGCTCGATCCAGGCGGAGCGGGCCGCGCAAGGGGCCGGGTCGATCACAAGCGAAAGGAGGACGAGAAAGCCGAACCGTTTCACGGTGGCGCCACTGTCGCCACGATCGACTAGCAGGCCGCTGAAAAATGGCGCATGAGGATGTCTCTCTGGTCTCGCGGGCGGTTCAGCGGCGGCTGAGCGACCCTGGTGCTCGGTGAAGCGAACTCTTCGGAGACGCCGTTTGCGTTTTTCGCG